>Ga0307928_10003777_pt1 | contig 11562 bp, 11 predicted proteins | sample AceLakmetagen232_FD_201815 | JGI IMG/M metagenome (GOLD analysis project Ga0307928, IMG submission 201815) | Saline water microbial communities from Ace Lake, Antarctica - #232 | ecosystem: Environmental > Aquatic > Non-marine Saline and Alkaline > Saline | place: Antarctica: Ace Lake...
TATACCCGTAGTTACATGTCCGCCATATATTTTGGCCGTTGTTGCATTGAATGCAGCCAGTGACCACAAAATTGTCGTATTTTCATTGGTTACAGCAACAGCCGGTGTGGACATTCCGGAAGCATAAACAGTTTCAACTTCAACTAATTGAAAAGAAGGCGATATAAATTTTTTGGGGAATGCTATTGTTCCACCAGTACCATCGCTACTATTTCCTAAACATGAAACGGCAATAGAAAAAGCTTCTATGCCGTTTGCGCCCATTGCAATAAAAGGATTTGCATGACCGTTGTAATTGTATGGAATTGTTATTTTTCCGGCTGCAAAAACATTAAATGAGCATATGAGAATAATACTCAAGCAAAGTAAAATTATTTTTTTCATTTTTATTTTCCATTTTTCAATGATCCCGGCCCTTATATAAAGGAACTGGGAATTATTTTACGAAAGAACGATGGTGCCGATATTGGAAACAACAACATACCGTGTTGCTGACAGACCAAATAAAATTAATGTTTCTTCAGCGGCATCGAGTGTGGCGATAGTTGCACTGCCGTCATATGTTCCGGCTGTTAATGTTACTGTATGCCCGGCAGTGCCACTGTCGGTTTGAGTGATAATCATCAACTGATTAGCCACAGGCGCTGCAATGGTCATTTCGAGCTTTGGAGTTGCTTTGTTAAGTTGAACATAGGCAACAGTCGGATCAATGGCACCCGATGCCGTGTATTCAGTAGGGGCCAATCCAAACTTGGCCAGTTTTGTAATCAGATTAACAATGGATATAAATTTTTCGCTTTGGTTACTTCTGATTAGGGATATAATATCTGTTAAAACAGGCGTGGCCAGAAGATTAGCTGCCGGATAGACCTGGCTTGCATTGGGATAAAGTTTGCGATCCATAATATTTACCTCGTATTTTTCTATTGATAAATCTTTGAGATTGTCCTGGGGTATGTTTATTGTACCATAAAAACACCCTTATTAGTATTAAGCCGTAGTCGTAGTAATGGAGCCAATGTTTTCAATAATGGCGTAGCGTGTTGCTGAGAGACCGAATAGAATTATAGTTTCTTCATCAGCATTGAGAGTGAGAATTTCATTGGTTCCATCAAAAGTTCCGGCTTGCAATGTAACTGTGTGGCCATCGGTGCCGGCATCGGTCTGTGTAATAATCATGAATTGATTAGCGACAGGTGCGGCAATGGTCATTGCCAGTGCTCCGGATACAGTATTGAGATGTACCAAGGATACATTTGGATCAATAGCGCCAGACGCCGTATATTCTGTTGCTGCTAAACCGAGTTTGGCCAGTTTTGTAACCAAGTTGACGATGGATAAGAATTTTTCGCTTTCGTTGTCCCTGATAAGCGATAATACATCTGTCAAGACAGGTGTAGCCAGGAGATCAGCTGCTGGATAGACCTGGCTTGCGTTGGGATAAAGTTTGCGATCCATGATGACCTCTATTTTTTATGTTAAATGTTTTTATTCAATATCAAACAGTGCCAATTGATTTTTATCAAAGGCAATTTTGGCTGCATATTTTGATTTGATTTCTTCCAGCAAATCTACTTTTGAAGTTTTTTCCAGTTTAATGTCGTTTTTATTTGCAAAAATTCTGATTTTGCTGGTTGTCATTTTATCAAAATTTGGCAAAACTCCATTTTCGATAGCTACTTTATCTGGTACTTCTGCCGGTGTTTCGTATCCTTTGACATAAATTTTATGTATGTTGGCATCAAAATCAGATTTGTTAATTGTCAATGAACCTTTACCGGAAGGATTAAAAACTACAACTGTTTCAAGAATGTATTTTGGCATGGTGACTCCAATCTTTTTTAGGAAAGAATAGATAAAAAGGCAGACAGTCGTTGAACTGCCTGCCCTTTTATATGTGGAAAATTTAGCCGGCGACTCGACAGGCCAATTCCGGACGAACAAGAACTCCGCCGTACAGCATGTCGAAGGAAAACCGGGTCCGTTTATGTTCACGGGAAATTTCGAGTCTCAGGGAAAGCCCGGAAATAGGATCGGTTGCAGACTGAATCAAAGATCCAAGGCCTTTGGTATTATCAGCCAGCGGTCGGGATGCGAAGGCAAATGCATCACGATGGAAAGCCAGGTTAACCACGTGATCGGCCTTAACGGTGATTGCGACGGGGGATGTACCCATCGCAACTTTTAAACCAGGTTCAAAAATAATAGTTCCACCATCGGCTATAGCGGTGTCGCCTGTTGAGACAGCATAAGTCTGAGCATCGCCGGCGAAAGTAATAATATCGCCTTCAAGGATGGTTCCGGTTCCAGCTGATGCAAGATTGACGGTTTTTACACCTGTGAGATAGGCAGAACCGTCGGTGGTACAGGCTGCATTTGCGGTTCCAGCGGTATGGGTCGGAACGTTCTGGTCAAGGTGCCAATCAAAACCCAATTTACGGGTAATTTTGCCGTCTTTGATTCCTTCATTGGTGCCGGAAAAAGAAGCATCCTGAAAGGCCCGAAGACCGAGGGCATTGGCCTCAGCATCAGCATCGAACACAAACCGGCGATCGGTCAGTGGTGCGAGTTGGTTAGTGAGAGTCTTTCGCGCGGCGGTGGCTTCTGCCACACTGGTCGCGAAAGGAGTAACGTCGGCAGTACCGGCGTATCCATAAACACCTACATAGAGTCCTAAAATGTAGGAATCAACGGTATTGATAATTGCCTTGATTGCTTCGGATGCCTGCATGGGAATCGTGCCTTTCATACAAGTCAGCATATCTTTATCGGTCAGGTAGAATGGTGCTTCTTTCCATTGATCAAGCGGTAAATTTGCATCGGTGGGTGAAAAATCGCTGGTCATATCGCTGTATGCGCCAGGGGTTACATCCTGAACGGCTACAGCGGACGGGATGGGAATATCGATGGTATTTCCCTTGAGTTTGGCCATGGAGCCATAATCACGGTTAACCAATCGAGCCATGATGGCATTTTCCCGCAGGGCCAAAAGTCCCTGGGCCAACAGTTTCGGGGTTACATAGGTTAAAGTATTGCCTGTTTCACTCATTTTAGAGCCTCCCATTTCTTGCTATTGGTAAGAATTATGTATAAAAAATGAGAGGTGTGGTTTGTTTATTTAACGCCGACCTCTCCACTTGCGATTCCTTCTAAATTTGCCCCGAATGCATCGGGGTCCGTACTGTCAACTGTTTTCAGACCACCGCCGAGATTTCCACCGCCGCCTGCTCCGCCACCTTTTGAAATAAGGATTTTATCCTTAATGGACGAATTTTCAATAATATGAGCGATTGATTCATCAAACGATGCTGCCTGGCCAAATCTTTCCCGAGATAAAATTTTCTCCCCGTTAAGATATCCAACAGCTTTGGCGTCTTTTCCCTCACCTTCGATTTTGAAAAACTTTCCAAAATATTCACTTGCCACTTCAGGTGGCATATTTGTCCTTGGTGTTTCTCCGGTAAAAAAACCACTTTTTGCAAATTCACCCGATACCATTAAATTAAAAATTGTTTCCGTTCGTGAACTTACTTCATTGGTTAATTTTTCGATGTCGACTTTATTTTGCCCAATCAGTTGTTCACGTTCTTTTTCAAACGTTTCGCTGATCTGTGCTTTCATTTTCTCGACATCTTTTGCGTCGAGTAAATTTTTATCATCGTAATTTTTAACTGTTTCTATGGCAGCTAAAGCAACATCCACATCGAGATCGCCGTAAGTTTTCAGTTTTGTTTCAAAAGCTTCGGACTTACCACGCAAATTATCCCGATCATCCGATACCGATTTAATCCTGGAGACTGCTTCCTGCGCATCAAAAGGGATTTCTTTTCCGTCTTCATGCACATAAACCGGTTTACCATCTACAACGACAACATGCTGATCACCATCAAGTTTTAATTTCATGAGCCTCTCGCTCCCCTCTTTTTTGTAGGCATCTCGCCCCGTTCATTATTTTGGCCTCTCGCCCGTTCGTGTAAAAAAATTACCCTTGACAATTCTTACTAATAGTGAGAGAGAAAAAAGTCAAGACATTTTTTATGTTTTTTTAAAAAAAAATATTACTATAAATAATTAACTATGAAAGTAATGTAAAAATATGAGAAATCCAAAACCTAAAACACTCAAATTCTTAGAAAGAAATAAGGATAGTATTTATTCCAAAGTAGCTAAATATGCTGAACTACATCCTTTGTGTCGTTATAGTGAAATCGCTAAAGCTGTTTGTAGTGGTGATCATAAAAGCACTAAGAAATATTTACAGCATTTAGCGGATCTTGGCCATAAACCGTCCATTGGTATTCTTGGCATATTATCGAAAAGGCATCCTGCCTTTATCGAGGAACAGCAAAAAATTGCAGATGGTTTGAAAAAATATCCGGATCTTAATGGTGTTGATCTTTCAAAAAAAATAAATGTTACTGCACGTAAAATTTATAAACATCTAGAAAAAAATCATAAAGGACCGGTTAAGAAAAAACTTCGATCTTTTATGACGCCGGCAAATGTAAGGCGACGGCGTGTTCTTAAATATTTTAAAAAAAATCCGACAGCTACACCCACTGTAATTGCAAAAGCTCTTGGTGAATCACAATCAAGTGTAATGAAGGACATAAAAAAACTTGGTGATGAATATAGAGCCCAGGCTGTTGATGAAATGGGATTAATTTATCAATTTATCAATGATGGCATATGTAATATCATTAAAAGATGCGAGAATAAACTTGATGAAATTACTACAGCTACTCATGGTGGACATATCATGGAGGTTGAGCTTAGGGCTTTTAGTGATCTTGCTCAATTACATCATTTAAAAGGTCACGGTAATAATAATATTATTATTGAGAATGTTCATATTACTAAAGAACAGAGAGATGCTTGTACTATGTCAGTTCTTGATGCTCAAAATATAAGCAATGAATTGAACTGGAAGAAAATGAAAATTCCAGTACCGGCATCAAAGCAGATAGTTGATGTATCGTTAGAAAAAGACGGGGGTGATAATGGAGGGTCCTAAACCCACAAAAGGCATCATCCCGGGAGTTTCACATCTTGATCTGGCATTTTCAAAATTAATTGCCTATATATCTTTATGTAATCATAATTATATTGTTGCCAAACACAATGTTGCTTTGGCCGAATATCTCGAAGCAGTTGAACGGGGGGATATTACCAGGCTCATGATTTTCGAACCCCCTCGTCATGGAAAAACGTATTTAGCAAGTCAATCATTTCCAGCCTGGTATCTCGGTCGTAATCCGGATAAGCAAATTATAGCTACAACTTATTCAAATGAACGATCAAACGATGTAGGCCGTGAAGTCAGAAATCAGATGCTTGACCCGTTACATCATTCTGTTTTCCCGCAGTGCACAATATCGTCTGACTCGAAAAGTATGAGCAAGTTGTCTACCAATCAGGGTGGAAATTACTTTAGTGTCGGTACGTTAGGAGCTATCACTGGCCGTGGTGCCAACTGCTGTGTTGGCGAGACCTTGGTTGAAACCAACCATGGCTCTATTAAAATCAGCGAATTGCATAAGAATTTTGTTGACAATAAGAATGTTAAGGTGCTATCAATGGATAAGGATGGCATTTTATCATACAACAGAGTGATTGCAACTCGAAAGGTTTTAAATGAAAAAATTTATGATGTCAGTATCGGACATGGAATTAGCGTTAAAGCAACTGGGGGTCATCGATTTTATGTATTGGGCAAAGGCTTTCTTGAAGCCCAAAATATACAACGAGGAGATAGACTCGTCATATCGCGCGAAGCAGTGCACTCGATGCGGGAAAAAATTAAACAGACGCTCTCGGTCAAAAGGACTGTGCCGGGAATGTTATCTCGAATCACGAAAACAAGTCGTGAAATTTATTTGTGCTTACTGTCATATAGAAAGCACGAAGCAACCAGCGGATGTAAGGAAGGCGATAACAAAAGGGCATACAGATCTTTATTGTTCTCCAAAATGTTCCAAAGCACATCATGCTATCAAGAATCGCAGACTATGTGTTGTTTGCGGGAAACCAACAGCAAAAAAAACTCGGAAATATTGCTCTCCGGAGTGCCGATCAAAAGCCAAGCTTGGGAAAAATGGTCAAGGATCTTTCAAATACAAACATCTTCATTTTATGCGAAAATCAACTCCAGATATAATAGAAAGAGATGGTTATCGTTGCGTTCTTTGCGACAAAAAATATGCGATGGAGCCCTACCTACATTTAAACGAAACGCGATTAAAAAGAAGCCTTTGTGTCCACCATATAGACCAAAACAAAAAAAACAACGAACTGAACAATTTGATAACATTATGCAATTCTTGCCATGCGCAGATCCACAACGATGTTATTCAAGTGTCGTTACAAAAGTTACAAAATATTGCGAAGAAGAACACTATGTCTATGATATCCAAGTAGCAAAAAACGCAAATTTCTTTGTAAATTCAGTACTTTGCCATAATTGTTTCATTATCGACGATCCGGTGAAAGGCCGCGAAGATGCCGATTCAAAAACCGTTCAGCGTAAAATTCAGGATTGGTTTACATCAGTTGCTTATACCCGTTTAATGGAACATGATTCTGCGATTGTGCTCATTATGTGTGTTGCAAAAGGTGAACGAGTTTTAATGGGTGATGGAAGTTGGCAACCAATTGAAACTGTTCGTGCTGGAGATTTTGTTATTGGTTATGATGGAAAACAACCAGTTCGTAAAAAAGTATTAAAGACAATGGCGCAGGGTGAAGATGATATTGTAGAAGTTATCAGTAGATCTTGTTCGTTAAAAGTTAATAAAAAACATCCATTCCTTGTTGTTAAAGGTGGTTTAAAAATTTCTGCAAAAACACAAGCAGATGTTGTTGAATCTCGAAAATGGAAAACGGAATGGGTCTGTGCTGGTGATTTAAAACCAGGTGACTCTGTTGTTACTATTAAAAAGTTATCCGGGCCTTCGAGTACTGGCCCCGGCAATTACGGAACTGGTGATATTAAGCGTAATGATGACAAAGTTTCTTCTCGTCGTATGAATAAAGATGATTTTTGGCTTTTAGGTTTTATGTTCGGCGATGGTTGGCTTATCAATAATGGCAAACGAGGAATTGTTGGTTTTTGTATTGCTGCATCAGATAAACCAGAATTAGATAAATATGTTTTAATGCTTGTAAAACGAATATTTAATATCAAAATGACATTAACATCTGTTGGATACTATCGGGCTGATGCTAAAAAAATAGGACGATGGCTTTCGAAAAGAGGCCTTTGTTCAGGAGCACATGAAAAACGTGTTCCCGAATGGATGTATAAAATTAGCCCTTCTTATAAATCTTGGTTTTTACGTGGTTTTTTTGCTGCTGATGGATGTGAAACTTCTCCTAAAAGTTATAGCGTATGTTTGTGTAATAAAGAATTATTGGATGATTTAAGATTATTGAGCCGAACTTGTGGTTTTAGATGTAGCAAAATTTATAAATATAGTGGTGTTTCTCAACCACCCAATAGCCCTAAACCAAAATTATTTACACAATATTTATGCAGATTTGCTGATAAAAATCAAAAAACAGAATGGCGAACGAGATATAGATATCAAAGTAATGTTTTTAGTAATCGTTTTCGCATAGAAGATGTTGAAAAAATTATTCCAGCAGGGAAAAAAGAAGTTTATGATTTAACCGTTGAAGGTGTGGAAAGTTTTGTAGCTGAAGGTTTTGTCGTTCATAATACACGCTGGTCCTATTTTGATCTGGCAGGATACCTGTTAAATGAGAAAGCCAATGAAAACTGGGTAGTGCTTAATTTGCCGGCCATTGCAGAAGAAGACAATGACGTGCTTGGCCGTAATATTGGTGATCCACTGTGGCCCCAGAAATTTGATAAATTAAGGCTTGGACGCATTCGTGATACCATCGGCACCAGGGACTGGAATTCTCTTTACCAGCAGCGCCCTACGCCCATGGAAGGCGGCATGATTAAGCTGGAAGATATCCAGAGATACGATGCCACTGATTTTACAGCTGCCAAAATTGCCATCAAGATGGGTGTTAAAAAACCCAATTACAGCCTGATCAATAAAAACGGCGATAAGATTTTATTTAAAAAGATCGTTTGTAGTTGGGATACAGCATTCAAAGAAGCAGATATAAACGATCCGTCAGCGTGTACGGTATGGGGAATTACTGAAAATAATTTTTATCTGATTGATGTTTTTAATAAACGGCTTGATTTTCCCAAATTAAAATCAAAGACCATTGAGTTGCATGCATACTGGCAAAAATTCGTACCGATGCCTGTATCTGTGCTGATTGAAGACAAGGCCAGTGGCCAGAGTTTAATTCAGGAACTGCGTAAGTTCACCCGCATTCCGATTATTGCCATCCAACCGGAAGGTAACAAAGTGGTCCGGATGGACGAAGTGGCCGTCTATTTTGAAGGAAAGAAAGTCTATTTTCCGGAAAGAGCCAAGTGGCTGCATGTAACGGAAACTCAACTTGAACGATTTCCTTACGATAAGCATGATGATATTTGCGATTCAATGTCACAGTTTTTGCGGTGGGCAGGTAGTCCAAGATATGTAAAAAGCAAAAATCCGGGTTGGTGGAAATAATTTAAACAGATAAATAGGTGACTATTATGACAACGTTGATGACCAGGGCAGAATTAAGAAAAAAACATAAAATGCATGCTGAATATGGTAGTGTCTGGAAATTTAATGAACTGGCATATAAGGGTGGAAAAAATTTCATCAATGAAGTTATCGACCGAAATGAGCGTGAATCTTATTTTAATGCAACGCAGCGCAAGAACGAAGCAGTTGATTTCAACTACACCAAAGAAGTTGTTGACCTGTTTAATTTTTATCTGACTGAAAAAATTCCAAATCGAAGTTTACCCGGGCTTGAAAAAAATAAACAGTGGGCCCTGTTTGTTAAAAATGCAAATATGCATGGATCTGACCTGAATTCTTTTTTAAATAGTTCCCAGAAAAGATCGTCGATCTGCGGCACTGCCGGTATCCTGGTCAATAAACCGATATCTGAATTTACTACAAGAGAAAAGGAACTTGAGCACGGTATTTATCCATATTGCTCCATGTATACCATGCCTAATATTTATGATTGGAAATATGGTCATAATCCACACACAGGTATCCCTGAGCTTGTATATCTCAAACTTTATGAAGGAGAAAATAGTTATTTATTGTGGTGGATTGATAGATGGGAACGGTGGGAAATTAACGAAGAAAGTACCACTAGCGATGAATGTCGTAAAACGGGGACGGGGAAGTATAGTCTGGAAAAAATACCGTGGATATGGTTACGTAATCTTGAGGGCGATGACCTGCCGTATCTTGGATCATCTGATATAAACGATATTGCGATGATCAATGCTAGTATTGTCCGAAATGTTTCGTGTGGTGAGGAAGTGATAAAATGGGCGGCATTCCCCATGTATCGAAAACCGATGGAGGCAGAAGGTAAGGAGACTGAATCAAAAGCCGGTGTGACCAATGTAATTGAAACGGATCCAGGTCTTGACCCGGCTTTTAAGCCTGACTGGCTTGAATCTGCAGCAAAGGATCCCATTGAAGCTATTCTTGCATGGATCGGCCGTAAGATCGAGGAACTTCATAGGACCTGTCATCTGTCGGGTGTCCATGGACAAAGAAAAAACCAGGAAGCGTCAAGCGGCCTGGCTTTAAAGTATGAGTTTCAACAACTCGTTAGTATTTTGAGTAAAAAGAGTGTTAATCTTGATGCGGCAGAGCGTCATATTGTTGAATTGTGGTGCTTATGGCAAAATGAAAGTCCCGGTGAAATCGAAATCAAAAGAAGTAAAAACTTTTCTATCGATGACATGCAGATTGATCTTGAAAACAGTCTGGTTGCCATGCAAAATGTGGCCAGTAAAACTTTCAGGATCCAGGTGCAAAGTAAAATGGCTAAAAAAGAACTACCAGATATTACCGATGATGTCCGGAAAACCATTGTTGAAGAAATTGTAGCATCCGATGGTATATTACCTGATCTGCCTGAATTAAAAAAGGCTGCTTAAATAATCTGTGACATATCGTAATATTGAAACTCTCGATTAAGATCGAGGCAAAAGAATTCATCTGAAATTGAAATAGCAACGGCCAGGCAGCTTATGTTCACTGTCCGGCCGTTTTCTTTCGTGATAAATATACCACAGTCCTTGTTTTCAACAATGGTCGATATAACATTTATCTGGTTGTTTTTTTCTGCCATTGCAACAAATTCTTTGATTTTTCTGAGTGTATTTCTTGATGTTATTTTTTGAGTCATGAGATTGATTTTATCATTTTATATGCGGTTAATTGTCCAAGAATTTCCTTTTTTAGTTCTTGGCCTGATTTATTTTTGTCGAAAAGATTCATGAAGTATTCTCTGTCGTAATCTATAATTTCAAAAAGGACTTTATTTAAATTAAAATATACTTCATTTCCTACTGCGAATTGTAAGTTTGGAGCGTTTTTAGATATGTCTTTATGTAATATCCAAATATCATTTTCTAATGAATTATTAGGATCGTTATTGCATTTCATGTCTATTATAAAGTCTTTCACTGTGTTCATTTCTATATTTTTTGCTATAAAACTTTTCTGTTCACTATATCGTTTTATTTTAATAATATTAAAGTATTCTATGTCGCATTTTCCATTAAACCCCATTACGATGGATAATTTACTTTCTTCCTTTTCATATACATGGACCGGATATGTTAATCGGCAATGTGGTTTATAATTTACAAGTCCATCTAAATCAAAAGTAACGATTCGTAAATATCTACATATTTCAAGACCATATCGATTTAACGGTTGATCATCAAAACCTACTTGGATTCGAAGTAATTGCATAATTTCAAAAAAATTTTGATCAATCGGTATCTGTATCAGGGCTTGATCACGCATATTTAAATATAAAAAAAGCATCATTTCTCCGTCATATCAATGGTGCAGAATTCGGAATCATTTAATACATCAATGGTGCCGGCTACATGGAGCTTGCCCTTATTTAATTTCTGGTATGATCGAATAATTATTTTACCGTTTTCGTAGATAAAAACGCCTGGATTGGTGTCTGATTTTTTAATGGTTTTTGGTTTGAAATCGAATTCGATGTGCCGGCCATCTAAAAGCCATGGCGCATGAGCAAACACCAGGGCTTCAAGACACCGAGTATAATATTTTGATGATTTGGAATATGCTCTATATGCGAACCATGATAGTGGTTGAATGTAACCGACGCTGTAATTGATGATATCCAAGGTTTTAATTGTTCCTTCCATTAACTTAACACCTTCCATGACGATGTCCCATCGTTTGGCGTCTTGTGCTGCCCAGGTGCCGAATTGAATACACTGAAAACCTTCTTCCAAAATAAAGAGATTGAAACTGAATAAACCACATATTGTTATATAGATAAACAACCATTTAAGAAATCCTTGAAACTTACCGAATATTTTTTTCATAGATTCCTTTATTCTGTTGCTTCACAAATAATACGTGCAGCGTTAATTTCAACTTTAGCCATTACGCACATTTCGGG
>Ga0307928_10003778_pt1 | contig 11561 bp, 1 predicted proteins | sample AceLakmetagen232_FD_201815 | JGI IMG/M metagenome (GOLD analysis project Ga0307928, IMG submission 201815) | Saline water microbial communities from Ace Lake, Antarctica - #232 | ecosystem: Environmental > Aquatic > Non-marine Saline and Alkaline > Saline | place: Antarctica: Ace Lake...
TGAACTTGATGAACTACTAGAACTAAAACTTGAAGAACTAGAACTGAAAGAACTTGAAGAGCTCGAGGAACCTGCTGTTGGTGTATAGGTGGCATAGATAGAGTATTTAATTTGGAAATTTACATCTTCTACGAAGGAGCTTGGCCAAGTCCCAAAAGTTTCAAAAACATGAGATGATTGGTCTGATTCTGTATTATCACGATAAGTTTTGATATTGCTACCAGAATCATCGTGATTAAGACACAAATAATAATCTCCGATAGCTAAATCTGAATCTTTTGTATATGTTGTTGGTGTATGCCAACCCACTGTACTTGAAACTAATTTACTATTTGTATATCCCCTTCTACTTGATGTTCCAGTCCCACCATAAGTATATATTCCTAATTGTATATTGTGGTCATCGTCACCACCATCATCGTAAGTATAAAGGCTGACAGAAGATACTGTTGCAGCTTTAGATAAAGAATACTTTGTAAAAAATTGTATATCCTTGTTAAGCGTGTATGAATAATCCCCTATCTCGTGAAATCCAAATTCGTCATTACTTTTAATCGGATAAACTGCTTTGTCTAAAAACTCTTGTGGTATCTCAACTGAATAAATCCCATTTTCTATATGTAAATCTCCCCACTCTTCTAATCCATTAGAGTCATATAAATGTGGTCTATAAATATGGGCAAACTTTCCTGTCTTATATTCCATTCCATCTATATCGTTCATTCCCCCTTTGGTCTGGTGATAAACGGCGTAAGAACCAGGGACATTTTCTGCACAATTAAATTTTCCATTTTCTAATAGTCTTCTTTCTTCGGTTTGTTTGTAAAAGTTAAGTCCTTTACTTTGAATAGTAAATTCAACTTTATTAGTTAATGGTTTCTCTTTTAAAAACCAAACCATTTTGTATCCCTCCTCGCCCTCATAATACTCAATGTCAATATTTCCTTTACTCCAGATAATTTTATCTGTTAAAGAACTTACTTGTGGTATGCCAATTTCATTATCAATTAATCTAACACTGAAATTTGTTTCATTATCCCAACGCATTATTTTAACCTGTGGATAAAATGTTTCCTGTTTAGCATCTCCAATTTCAACTTCTATCCTATCCTTAGGGTCATCTTTAGGAATTATTTTATAAGTAGTATTATTTAGTTGTTCTATTTTATTAGTCATTGAACCAAGGTTCATTATATTTCGGCTTTTTGATAAATACGATGTATAACCTGCAATGAGCCATCATAATAATAACTTAAATCACTAGATTGATTTCCACTTAAGGTCAATTCTGTATCAGCAGCAGTTATACTATCTGAATCTAATGTTTCCCAACTGCTTGAATTTCTATTATAAATTTGAAGATAAATGGTAGAAATGCTTGGAGCAATACTAGCTTTTAATATACAAGTAGAAATAATTACATCAGTATTATTATTATGCTGGTCTTTCCAAACAAAAATACTATAAGGATCTAAAGTATCTCTAGCACATTGTTGAACATAAATGTTATTATCAGTTTCGACTTTTGGATATTCCGTGCAAATAAAGGCAGTTTCTAGCCCACTATCATCGGTAGGTAAATTTAGATATTTTCCCCTTGAATAAGATTTAGTAGTGTCCAAAGAACAGGAACTTGAAGAAGATGAACTAGAAAAACTAGAAGACGAAGAAGAACTAGAAAAAGAACTAGAACTAGAACTACTGGAGAAAGAGGAACTTGAGCTACTACTACTAAATGAAGATGAGCTAGAGCTAGAACTAAATGAAGAGGAAGAGCTAGAGCTACTAAACGAAGAGGAGCTCGAACTACTAGAACTACTAAATGAAGAAGATGATGATGAGAAACTCAAACTACTCGAAGAGGAGCTACTTGAAAAGCTACTTGATGAGCTAGACGAACTGAACGAGGAACTACTAGAACTAGAGGAAAAAGAACTAGAACTACTGGAAGAGGAAAACGATGAACTACTAGATGAAGAACTAAATGAAGAAGATGAGGAAGAGCTAGAAAACGAGGAACTACTAGAGCTACTAGAGCTGAATGAACTTGAAGACGATGAGAAACTGAAAGACGAAGATGAACTACTACTACTAAATGAGCTCGAAGAAGACGATGAACTAAATGAAGACGATGATGAACTACTACTCGAAGAACTACTAAAGGAACTAGAAGAACTCGAACTGCTAAACGATGAACTAGATGAAGAACTGCTAAATGAAGACGAACTACTAGAACTCGAGAAAGAACTACTGGAAGAAGAACTACTGCTGAAACTACTCGAACTTGATGAGCTGCTACTAAAGGAACTAGAGGAGCTTGAACTAAAGGAAGAACTTGAACTTGAATAAGAGCTGGAAGATGAGGAAGAGAATGAAGAACTAGAAGATGAAGAACTGCTGAATGACGAACTGGAACTAGAACTACTAAAACTTGAAGAACTACTCGATGAAGAGAAACTACTAGAAGAGCTTGAAGAAGAGAAAGATGAACTTGACGAAGAACTGCTCGAACTAAAGGAAGAACTACTAGAGAATGAAGAACTACTACTACTTGAAGAAAACGAACTTGAACTACTTGAGCTTGAAAAGGAGGAGCTAGATGAACTTGAACTGAAACTGCTAGAAGATGAGGAAAAACTACTTGAACTACTACTAGACGAGAGGCTACTAGAAGATGAACTACTAGAGAATGAACTACTTGAGCTGGAAGAACTGAAACTACTCGAAGAAGAACTACTAGAAAATGAGCTTGAACTGGAACTGCTGAATGAACTTGAACTACTAGAAGAAAAGCTACTAGAACTACTAGAGCTACTAGAACTTGAAAAACTCGATGAACTACTAGAGGAAGAAAAACTAGAACTTGAAGAAGAGCTACTCGATGAACTACTCGAGAAAGAACTACTAGAAGAAGAACTGCTACTTGCCTCTACTAATAATCCCCATCCTAATTCGCAAGGATCTGAACCTATTAATCCTATCCATATCATTGGAATAGCCGACAAAGCTGGAACACTATCAGGAGTTTGTATTTGTGCAACTGTTTCTGTATCTACTACTGCGTCACTTGATGGATCAAATGTATCAGCATCTTCATTTAAAGCAGGTGACCAAGTTGGGTCTCCATCATGTCTATGTAAACGATACTGAATTGAATAAAGTTCTTTCCATATAAAATATAATACACCATCACCCTTTTCTACTATTCCTACGTCACCATGATTTTCAGTTTCAGAACAAAGAGTAATTAATTCTCCCCAAGCAGTTGTATTCCCACTTTCCCTTGATGTACTTTTAATTGTTCCATCTCCATCTACAAAAATTATATGACATATTTGAGCTCCTGCATCTATTGAATGTTCTAAATCAAGCATTGTCTTTCCAGAATAAGTGGACGAATCAACAGTTTGTATCCCTTTTAAAACAACACCAGCATAATATTGTGATTTTATAGCATCTCCTTCTTTATAAACAAATAATACATCATCTTTTGTTGCTCCAGCCTCTCCTATTGAACGACAAGTTTCTCCATAAATTTTACTAGTATTAGCACTATCACTTATATTTTTTGTTATATTCCATCCAGTAATATTTCCAGTCGCAAGTTGTTTTTTTGCCACAACATGTTCTGTTCCTTCAGAATCATCATAAAATACTGCAGTAGCATAAAGTTTTGGTCCAGGAACTTGTCTATTAGCACAAAGATTAACTCTCTGATACCAATCTGGTGCTGTTCCTTCAAAAACTTTTGTAAGATTTTCCCAAGACCAACCGATTGCTGTTGCTTGATCGCTTTCTGCTATCCAAGTATCTATACCACTTGAATAATGAATTGTTGTAGGAATACCAGATTCTTCTCCTCTTACAGTAAAATCAACAGGAAATGCTCCTACATCAAATCCAGAAATATCAATTCTTGCATTTTCATTTTCAACCCAATTATCTCCAGTAAGATTATCTTCATGTATATATTCAAATATAAATCTATCGTTGCCATTGTCACATCTACTTCTCCAATAATAAGGAGCATTATACCATACCTTTCTCTGCCAATTACCACCTAGTTCTCTTGCACAAGTAGAACTAGAAGAAGAGCTAGAGCTGAAACTCGAGGAAGATGAACTACTGCTAAATGAGGAGCTAGAACTGGAAGAACTGAAGCTAGAGGAACTAGAAGAACTACTAGAAAATGATGAGCTTGAAGAGGAACTAAAACTGGAACTGCTAGAAGAAGAGGAACTACTGCTACTAAACGAACTACTAGAAGAACTGCTACTAAATGACGAGCTAGACGAGCTGGATGAAAAACTAGAAGATGAAGAACTACTTGAAAAACTGGAACTTGAGCTACTTGATGAAAATGAACTCGATGAACTAGATGAACTCGAGCTGAATGAAGACGAAGAACTACTTGATGAGAAACTACTACTAGAACTAGAGGAGCTAAAACTACTAGATGAACTACTGCTAGAAAAACTGCTAGAACTTGAACTACTTGAGCTAGACGAAAACGAGGAGGAACTACTTGATGAACTAAAACTACTAGAAGAGGAAGAACTACTAAAACTGCTACTAGAAGAACTAGAACTAGACGATGAGCTTGAACTACTAAACGAAGAGCTACTAGATGAACTAAAACTAGACGAACTAGATGAACTTGAGAATGAGCTTGAAGACGAACTAGATGATGATGAACTACTAAAACTACTGCTGCTTGAAGAACTACTACTGAAAGAAGAAGAGGAAGAACTACTAAAACTAGAACTACTTGAACTTGAACTACTACTAAATGAACTTGAAGAGGACGAAGAACTACTAAACGAACTGCTTGAAGAACTACTACTATGCGAAGAACTTGATGAACTAGAGGAAAGACTAGAAGACGAAGAACTACTAGAAAACGAAAATGAAGAGCTAGAAGAAGAACTTAATGAACTACTAGAACTGCTACTACTAGAAGAAAAACTTGAACTCGAGGAACTACTGCTAAAAGAAGATGATGAAGAACTACTAGAAAAACTGCTACTAGATGACGAACTACTAAATGAGGACGAACTAGAAGAACTAGAAAAAGAACTAGAACTGGAAGAGCTCGAACTTAGTGAAGAGGATGAACTACTAGAAAGACTACTTGATGAGCTTGAAGAAAAACTGGAAGATGAAGATGATGAAGAAAAAGAGGAACTGGAACTACTAGATGAAGAACTCGAACTAAAACTAGAAGAGCTTGAACTACTTGAAAAGCTACTCGAGCTTGAGCTTGAGCTTGAACTAAAAGAAGAAGAGGAACTACTTGAGGAGAATGAGCTAGATGAGGAACTAGAACTAAAAGAACTACTTGAACTGGAAGAGCTAAAACTACTCGAAGAGGAAGAACTGCTAAATGATGATGATGAAGAAGATGAAGAAGAAAAACTACTGGAGCTAGACGATGAGCTAAAACTACTAGAAGAACTACTCGATGAAAATGAACTACTACTACTAGAGGAACTGAAAGAACTCGAGCTACTCGAAGAGAATGAGCTTGAGGAACTTGAAGAGGAAAATGAACTACTGCTCGAGCTTGAGGAGAATGATGAAGATGATGAAGAAGATGAAAAACTACTAGAACTACTAGATGAAGAACTAAATGACGAACTGCTTGAAGAAGATGAGCTAAAACTACTCGAAGATGAACTTGAGGAGGAAAGGGAACTTGAGGAAGAAGAAGAACTAGAAAAAGAGAAGTTAGTTTCCAATGAATCTATATTTATACAAGTAGAATATCCCGAATGAGAACTAGAACTACTTGAACTACTTAAACTACTTGAACTAGAACTACTAACATCTTCCCAACAGGCATCACAAGTATTATAAGTACTATCAACTATATGAGTTATAGGATCAAATGTATCTTCTACCTTTGTATAACATTGACCATTAATCGCTATCACATCAGAGGCATTAAGATCAACTACTACATCTCCGTTCCATGCTTCAACATCTAAATCTGATTCAATATTTTCTATTGGACAACCATAAGCAAAATCATCATTATCCATTCCATAGCATAGGGCAATAACCTTATTGGTACCTTGTATTACAAATACAGAGCCAGAATCCCCATGTTGAACAATGGTATCTCCGTCTGTTGGCCCAAATTTAACCTGATTTGAAAAACTTGCAGTATCATCACCTCCTCCTCCATAATCAATATTAATATTTGCATTCTCATCAATTACCTTAATTTTAGATGAAACTATTTTTCCAGTTGCTGCTCCCACTTTCGAAATTAAGGTATCTGGAGCATAATCAGATTTTGAACCAAAAGTAAATGGACCTAAATCAAGATTTAAAATTGCAGTATGTCCCTCATTAGGAGAATCAATTGAACAAATAGCAGCATCTATATAGTTGGTACCTGACCCAAATTTAATTGGAAAAGACCTTTTTATAGTACCACATATATCTTCTGAAGAACTTCCTGCTACATCTTGAGGACCAGGTTGATAAAAATCAGTTCCTTCGGGATTAAGGTGACCATCATTAGGAGTACCATAATCAGAATCATATTTAAGACCACAAATATGATTGCAAGTCAAAATTACTATTTTATTGTCTGTAGAATCTTTTACTACTAAACCAACACTACCTCCAGTACCAGTACTATCCCAATAAGAACCACAAGATACTCCTCCTTTGATAGGTCTATATTTTTCTCCATAAGGAAAAATTGATACACTAGCACTTTTTATTATCGGAACCTCTATTACATCTGTTATCACACCATCTGGTAAAATTGTGGGAATTAAATCTTCTTTCTTTAATTTTTCTTTTTTTATCTTTTTTTTAACCCCAACAACAATACAGGGTTTATTGGTTTCTTCTCCATTCTCTTTTTTAGTTCCAGCACTAGCACTTATCACACCAAGCTTACCCATAATTGTTTCATAAGGTAATTCATTTGCATCAAATGATTCAATACTACTATAAATGTCTCCTCTAGAACCAATAAATTTCGAACTTTTTTCATCTTTTTCCACTTCCTCTTCCGCTCTAGGAAAATTCGCACAATATGAATATTTAGTATGACTTTCTAAAGATGAAGAAGAACTACTAGAAGAAAGACTTGAAGAACTGCTTGAACTGCTAGAAAGTGAGGAACTTGACGAAGAACTAGAACTACTAGAAAATGAACTTGAAGAACTACTAAAAGATGAGGAACTAGATGTAGCTGTGTAAGTACAATAAACTGAATACCTTCTACCAGTTTGAGTATATGGAGTTGTTAAACTTGTAGGTGAACTATAACTATTACTAAAATCATATCCATCATCGGCGCTTCCTTCTGTGTTATAGTAAACATGAGCAGTAGCACTATAACTCGGAATAAATCCAACTTTATAATAATTTGATGAACTAATATTTGGTTGAGTAGAAAATGTTGACTCATACCAATCAGTAGGATCATCATAATTTACCAAGATTATATTTCCAACTCCACTTGTTATAATATTGTCAGTAGAATTATCCCAAATTACCCCCTTAAAATATGTTCCATCGCTTTCGTTATCGTAAAAACTTATACCAGTTACACTTCCACTATAAGTTGGTTGAGCTTTATAAAAGTAAGCACAATCATTATTTGTATATTCAGAAGTTCCCCCTATTGTATGATATCCAAACTCATCATTACTCTTAATAGGATAAACTGCATTGTCTAAAAATTCTTGCGAAGGTTTTACTGAATAAATACCATTTTCTATGTGTAATATTCCCCAATCTTCTTTTCCTTCGGCATCATATAGGTGTGGTCTGTAAATAATTCCGCCTTGCCCTGTTCCATAATCCTTGCCATAAATATCATTCATTCCACCTTTTGTTGAATGATACCAAACATAAGAACCAACTATATTTTCAGGTCTATTTATTAAAACATTTCTGTCTAAATCTTTGACTTGGGTTTCAGTAACTATTATCTCTTTTTTAAATTCTTCTGAATAACCATTTTGAAATTCTTCGGTTAATGGTGGTTGATAACAAAAATCTAAACCCTTACTTTGTATAGTAAACTCTACTTTAAAATTCTTTGTATCTGCTGGCTTTTCTTTTAAAAACCAAACCATTTTAAATCCATTATCACTATCGTAATATTCAATATCTATATTTCCCTTACTCCAAGTAATTTTATCTGTTAAAGTGCTTACTCGTGGAATTCCTTTTTCATTATCAATTAACCGAACACTAAAATTTGTTTCATTATCCCACCTTTTTAACTTAACCTGTGGGTAAAAATCTTCTTGTTTTAAATCTCCAATTTCAACTTCAATCCTATCTTTAGGGTTATCTTTAGGAGTTACCTTATAGGTAGTATTATTAAGTTGTTCTATCTTTTTAATCATTAAGTTTGAGCCTTTTGATAAATACGACGACAAACCCAAAATGAGCCATCATAATAATAACTTAAATTGGAAGATTGGACACCATTTAAAGTAAATTCAGTATCAGCAGCAGTTACATTGTCAGAATCTAAAGTTTCCCAATTACCTGAATTACGATTATAAATTTGAAGGAATACTTCTGAAGTACTTGGTGCTATACTAGTTTTTAATATACAAGTAGAGGTAATTATATCTACATTGTTGGTATGTTTCTTTTTCCATAAGAATATTCCATAAGGATCTAAAGTATCTCTAGCACATTGTTGAACATAAATATCATTATCAGTTGCCACATCAAGATATTCAGTGCAGGAAAAAGATGTTTCTAGTTCACTATCGTCTGTAAGTAAGTTTAAATATTTTCCTCTTGAATAAGATTTGGTCGAATCTAAAGAACAAGAACTTGAAGAACTACTAGAGAATGAAGAACTACTTGAACTAAAACTTGACGAAGAAGAACTACTTGAACTAAAACTTGACGAAGAACTCGAACTAAAACTAGAGGAACTAGATGAACTGCTACTACTACTCGAAGAGAAACTTGAGCTTGATGAGCTACTAGAGAATGAAGAGGAGCTTGAACTACTAGAAAAACTAGAGCTACTAGAAGAACTGCTAAAAGATGAACTAGAGCTAGATGAACTAAACGAAGACGAAGAACTAGAAAAGGACGAGCTACTACTGCTTGGAGAAAACGAACTTGATGAACTAGATGAGGAGAAAGAACTGCTAGATGAACTACTAGAAAATGAACTAGAACTGCTTGAACTGGATGAAAGAGAAGAAGAACTACTAGAGGAACTGAAACTGCTACTTGAAGACGAACTAGAAAAACTACTACTAGAACTACTTGAACTAGAGCTAAAAGATGAAGAAGAACTACTGCTAAAAGAAGAGCTAGAACTTGAACTCGAACTTGAAAAGGATGAACTAGAACTACTTGAAGAAGACGAGCTTAAAGAACTGCTAGATGAACTACTACTAAAACTGCCTGAATAAGAACTGGAACTAGATGAACTAAAACTACTGGAACTACTAGAAGATGAAAAACTTGATGAACTGGAAGAGAAAGAACTACTAGAACTGCTAGAAGAACTACTACTACTCGAACTGGAAAAGGAACTACTAGAAGAAGAAAAACTAAAAGAACTTGAACTTGAGGAAGAGCTAAATGATGAACTTGAACTACTTGAACTAAAGGAACTAGAGCTTAAGGAGGAACTGGAAGAGAAAGAGCTACTAGAACTACTGGAAGAACTAGAAAATGAACTTGAACTTGAACTACTTGAACTTGAAGAAGAACTGCTTGAGAAACTACTAGATGAGCTAGATGAAAATGAAGAACTACTTGAGAAACTACTCGAAGATAATGATGAGGAAGAACTACTTGAAAACGAACTAGAGGAACTAGAAGAAGAACTTACTGCACTTGAACTTAAAGAACTTGAAGAACTTGAAGAACTTCCTCCCTCTGTATAATCTATTTCAAGTGTTGGGTCGAAATATGTTACTGCAGGAATAATAAATTCATTGATTTCATCAGCCTGCGTTCCTATAATATAAAGATTAAGTCCATCTGGTTTAATAAACATTCCTCCAAGTTCCCATTCCCAATCATGAAATCCATTACTTAAAGCTCCCACATAACTTGAAATTGTAGAAATATCCCAAGCTGTTGATAAATTATACCCATCAATTAAATCGTTAGTATGTTCTGCTATATATATTTTAGTTCCATCTGCACTAAAAAATACATCAGTTACCTCATCAAAATCTTCGTATTGGATAAAACTAAGAGTAGAAATATCCCAACCAGTTGATAAAGTATGTTGATAAACCCTGTCATTCCCTGACCCCCCTAAATACATTTTCGTTCCATCTGAATTAAAACGTATTGAGTTTATATAAGTATCTCTTGCTGAAACATCTTTTGTTTGAAGCCACTCTGCTGTAGAAATATTCCAAGCAGTATCCAAGTCATATTCGAAAACTGAAGGAACATCTGAATCATCATCCCCCGTAAAGTACATTTTATCTCCATCTGAATTAAATACTACGCTGAGAGAAGAGCTTACTTTGGTAGAAATATCAAGGTTTCGAACCCAAGTAAGAGTTGAAATATCCCAAGCTGTTGATAATGAATATTCATTAACCACGCCCTCCCCAGTAATATATGCTTTTAATCCATCTGGTTTAAAATAAATAGACTGAGGCGCATTTTCAGTAGGAACAATTTTAACTTGCTCATAAAGTCCATAACCAATATTCCACGCACCTTTGCCATATTCAGAAAAACGACCTTGGTTTCGAATACTTGGTAATCCTGGGTCAGCATCTAAATAATCTTGAGTATATTCCCTACAACATATTTTTGTTGTTCCAGTTTTACTTATTTTCCCTTTTCCAAGAGTATTAAAAGTGATAGAGTTCCATTCGTCTTCCTCCCATGTAACATGTCCATATTCTCCTCCACCAGTAGCTGGAGTGGGACTAGCAGCATCATAATCAGCTGTTGTCAAAGTATCAGCTTGAGTTCCTTCTTGTGCAGATATATTAGAAGCTGCATCAGCATAGCCATAAATTTTTAATGTAGCCGTTGTAATTGTCGCAGCATCTGGCAAATCAGAAGTATCAAAATAAAAAAAACTACGAGCAATATTTGGGTCTTTCCCATCATTAGAGAGTGAACCAATCGCCTCATAAGTATCACTAGTCTTATTTATTGATGAACCCGTTGTAGCATCATGAACAGTGTCCCAAGCACCACTAGCACTTGTTATTCTTCCATCTTCCGACGAACTATAATAAGTATTTGTATCAATCAGAATTGGATATTGAGCTAAAACTAAATCATCTTGTCCTTCTTTTGTCGGAATTTTTGTATAAATTAAATGTCCATCAATATCTTGTAATGTGTGAATTAAACTTTGATAACTTTCGTTTTCATTATCTGTAAAAAATGGTTGATTAATCCAAAACTTTAATTCCTTCTTTTCATCTATAAAGTTAAATCTATTATACTCATCTGGAATATAACTATCTCCATCTTTCTTATTAGAACAAGTTAATCCTTTCAAGTGCAATTCCTCAACTATCTTAAAATTTTTAATTAGATTATTAACTTTAACAAAGTTTTTTAAA
>Ga0307928_10003779_pt1 | contig 11560 bp, 18 predicted proteins | sample AceLakmetagen232_FD_201815 | JGI IMG/M metagenome (GOLD analysis project Ga0307928, IMG submission 201815) | Saline water microbial communities from Ace Lake, Antarctica - #232 | ecosystem: Environmental > Aquatic > Non-marine Saline and Alkaline > Saline | place: Antarctica: Ace Lake...
ATACGCTATTATGGAGGCAATGGCACGGGGCATACCTCCGGTGATTCACAATTACCGTGGTGCTGGTGGATTGTATTCACCAACCATGCTTTTCAACACTGCGGAAGAGGCAGTTAAAATAATAACGGCTTATGACTTCCGGCCAAGAGATGTCAGGGAACATATTACGGCAAACGGCTGGACACTCAAGACCCAGAGCGATAATATCAAAGCCATGTTGGGAGCGTGAGATTATGAACAAATACAACCCAGGTGCGAAATGCCCGAAGTGCGGATGCGGTTGCATTAAGAGCACATAGTGGAAACAGGGTGCTTTTAAAATGATCCCGGGAGGCAGTTACTTGCACCCCGAGGACGGCATGCAGTATACGGCTCCATGCCAGATAGCAGTTGAAAACAGCCATATCGAGCGGGAATGCCTCAACTGCGACTACACATGGGAAGAAGCTCCCCTTGATCATGAGGAGTCACCATGAAAGCAAACATCGAAGCGTTGATAACCGGCTATATCCTGTTGGCAGTCTACTATGTCGTAGGCGCATTTGTAGTATCGGTATTTAGGGCAGACCATATTAATTATATATATGGCTTTGCTGCTGTTTTCCTCGTAACGGTTGTTGCGTATAATATGGGGACTTCTGCGCAGGCAGTGGCAAGCCGAAGAAAAAAGAAAGTGCGACATGCAGAGGAGTCACCATGAACCGAATCATCCAATCAATACGACGCTGGCATGCGGCGAATCAGGTCAAGAAGGGCCGGAAAATCCTGTTCTCGATAAACCAGCACATGAAGCATGCTGGAATGAAACGGTGGGAGGTACGGCAGTTCTGGCGGGACTTTCAAAAAAGCAACGAGTTCCGTGAGGATTTACTGGAAAGGATGAAACGGTGAGTAGTACAGTCAAAACTACAAAAAAAGACTTTGAGTTGTTCAAGCGTGAATGTCGTAAGTGGATTGTCCGGTTCGGGTTGAAGAACTGGCAAGTCCACTATCAGCATAAAGCGGATGAGGGGTATAGAGGCCAAATATGCGTTGATTTAAACGGGTATATAGCAACCATATTTCTCAGTAAAACGTGGTACAGAATATCTTACTCGGACGCTGATATCAGAAAAACAGCATTTCATGAGGTTATGCACCTTCTTCTTGCGCGATTCAGGGCAAATGCGATATCAAGGTATGTCGGCCCAAATGAAATGGATGAAAGCGAACATGAGATAATCAGGACACTCGAAAGTACAGTGTGGGAATGATGAAACGGTAATGAAGTTTCAAGAAATAAATATCACAGAACTCAGCGATGAACAGCTTATTGAGGTTGTATGTAAATACGCTGCTAACGCTTGTAACGTTACGTATGAGGAGTTAATCGCTATCGGCATGGAGATGTCAAAGCAAGAGGATGATGATGAATAAAAAAGCCGGGATGTCAACAGAACAGCGAACCCGTGATTGGCTTGCAGAAGAGGAGGAACGGCAGCGTGAATTAATAGAATTTCGGGATAAGTGGCAACGTGTAATAAACTCTTTGTTTGAAGACCTCCATATACGCCAGATATGCGATTGGCTAAATAAAAAACTGTAGAGGGTGAATATGATAAAAAGGCTAATAGGGAAACTGCTGTGCAAATGTGGCAAACACAAACTGCATTATCTTGACTACAATGAATATAAGGAAGTCAATTACGAATATGATTCATATTGCGAAAGATGCCTCCATTGTTTCAGAATACCATGTTCCATAACGACTCATATACGCATAAAAGCTATTGAGTCAAGAGATGATGATGAATAAAAAAGCCGGGATGTCAACAGAACAGCGAACCCGTGATTGGCTTGCAGAAGAGGAGGAACGGTAATGGACGAGAAAAAACGTGGGGCGCGAGATAAACTTGCGGAATATGCTCACATTGCTTGGTCGGGATGGATGCTATACTTGTTTAAAAAGTCCACACGTAATGAAGATGGCACCATTACCATTCCAGTGTGGGCGGTTGAAAGGTGGGAAAGGCAGGCTGGAACGGCGTTTCATAGACTACCGGAAACCGAAAAAGAAAGCGACTATCACGAAGCGGATATGATATTAGGACTTATTGAGACAAGTGATGCAGAAAAGGCGCATTGATCGGAGAATATGCAATTAATGGGGCTGTGTGGGTTGGAATAAAAATAAAGTCGGGAAAGTAGTTAAGGCATTAAAGAACCTTGATAAAATAGAGCAACATCTAAAGGGAGAGGAGTCAAGGAATAATCATGACAACAACCGCTGATATCCGTAAATACTATGACGATCACGCTCACCTCCTGCTCACCAAAACACCGCGCCATGAAATCATATTCCGGCAGCTAAAACCAATTGTGCGGCCCGGAATGAATGTTCTCGATCTCGGGTGCGGTGCCGGGATAACGACAAAGTACATGGCAGAGCTCGGGGCCGGTGTCGTTGGGGTGGATTTGTCACCAGAGAATATCAGGCTTGCACAAAAACACAATTACCATATCAACATTACATTCGGGGTGTGTGACATCACAGAAGACAATTTCCTGAACAACAGCGATGCGAAATACGATCTGATCACCCTGGTTGACTGCATCGAGCATATACCGCGGACAAAGCGCATCAAACTGTTTCAGAACATTGAACGCTATTCAAAACCGGACACGCTCGTAATGATCAACATGCCTGATTACCGGTTCCAGACATTCCTCGATAAACAGGATGTGCAGGGCCGGCAGATAGTCGATGAAGCCATTGAGGCACAGACAGTGATCAACCAGTTCAGCAAGATCGGGTACTCTCTCCAACGGTTTGAATGCTATGGGGTAGACGTTCCCTGCTGCCAATACAACACACTCATATTCTGGAGATCAGGGTGTGTCGAGGGGATATTCAAGGAAGCATTGAACACACGGCTTTCAGGAACCACATGATATTGTGTTAAAAAATGCTTGACATCGTAACGTTTCGCTTATAATGTACTCTCGAAAGGAATGAGATGCTGAAAGCAGAGAACCCAATCACCGTTTTCCAATTCACCGAATCAGTCAAAACCAAATGCAAGGATCAAATTGTGAAAACAGCTGGTGATAGAGAGTTTTACGGGAAAGTTTCTTTCTGCTTTCAAGCTGGGAAATTTACTCATATCGAAAAAAGTGAAACCGAAAAGTAGAAGAGGGCACGATGAAATAGTCACACCCTCCCCACCACGCGGCCCCGGTCAGATGCCGCGCAAAATATAATCTGACTTTTATTCTCATGTAATTCTCCTGGCCTCTCCTGTCTGACACCGCAGGGGAGGTGAATATCAAAAGAAGCACTTAAAATATACCAGTATCCGAACACCGGGGCTGAATGCTTAACACGCATTCGGCCCCTTTTTTTCTGCTCAAAAACGAGGACTCAAATGGAAGAGAAAATCAAGAACGCGCTCAAATTAGCGGGCTTAGACGAAGGACTCTGGGACAAGATCAAGGCCGATACAGAAGACAAAATCATGCCTGCGGTAATCGCATACGTGAAACAGTCTACCGGCGACCGTTTAGTGACTGAGAAGATGCAGGAATATACGGGAAAGATCAAAACCCTTGAAGAGAAAAATACAGAGCTTGAAGCAAAAATCACCGCTGCGGGCACACCTCCGAACGCAGTTGTTACGCCCGGAGTACCGGCAGAAGGGGCAAAGCCCGGGACTCCAGACATCGCAAAGATCGTGCTGGATGCGATAACAGCGGCAACAAAGCCGATGCAGGATGAAATCGCCGCCATGAAAGGCGCAACAGCCGCAGACAAACGATCTATCATGGTAGCAGAACATCTAAAAACTGCCGGACTCAGTGAAACACTTGTCAATTTTATCAATGGAGACACTGAGGACGAGATCAAAGCAAACGTGGAAACGCTGAAAACGCAAACCATCACCGCGAAACAAGCGGAATTTGATGCACAGCTTGCGGCGGCAGGCGTACCACCGATCAGGGGAAGCCTTGGCGAAAAGGTAAACACTGACACTGTGAATGCCATCGTTGCCAAGCATCCCAACAGAAAAGACCAACCCAAGGAGTAACCTAATATGGGACTCGGAATCACAAAGACTGCCGAGACACGGCGCTATCCGATTTTCCGGAAAATCCTGGAAGACATCGTAGGCGGTATCACTGTATCGACCTCAAACGTGCCTTCCGCGATCAAGGGAATCGAAGCTGGCTGTCCTGTCGATCAGGCGGCTTCAACCGCTGGTCTGTACTATCTCATAAAGACCGGCAAACTGCTTACAAACATCTCCAGCGTTGCGACGATCATGTATCTGTCGCCGAACTCGCTGTTTGATGAGGACGAGCTTATCACTTTTGACCATGCCGGTGCATCCGCTGCCTCGATTTCAAGCATCACCAGGGCAACGAACACCGACACCGTGCTTCTCACCGCCGCACTCGGCACCATCCTTGCAACAAGCGGGGTGCTGTACGAATCAAGTTCAGCTGGTGGAAGCGTACACAAATACACTGCGGAGGCTCTACTGCTCGACAATATCACAGTTCGAAACTCCGACCTTTCGACCATCCCGAACGTGACAGCAGGCGCGTTTGTACGTGGTACGGTAGATGAATCAGCACTCACCTATCCGATCCCGACTGCAGACAAGACCGGACTCACGGCTAGGGTTCTGTTTGATTAATCAAAACTGAAACCTTGCACTCGAACCATAAGGATAGAGAAAAATGGTAGAAAAATACGGAGTTCTGAAAAATCTCAACTTTAAGGATATCGTTGCGATTATTCAGGAACTCGATTACGAACAGGGACTCCTGTTTCCAACATTCTTCCCCTGGAAGCCCAGCCCGTTTGTGCATTTCCAGTCGATAATTGGCAGTCGTGGCAGAGCCGTTGCCGCTGACATTATCGCCTATAATGCATCGATGCCGCTGAAATCCAGGAAGGTTGTTGGGAAACTCACGGGAGAAATTCCCAAGACCGGCAAGTTGATGGATCTCAGCGAAAACGACATGATCACGCTCGATGAGCTGAACAAAATGGCAAATGACATGGATCAACAGAATATTGTCGATCTGGTCTTTGGCGATGTTGATTCCTGCATTCAGGGCGCATACAACCGGCTTGAATGGCTTGCACTCACCGCGCTCTGCTGTGGCAGTGTCACGCTCACAAAAGCAACCAATGACGGTATCGTGACGGAAGAGGCTATCGATTATCAGATGGCTACTTCTCACAAACGGTGTGTTGCAGTCGCCTCGGCAACCCGTGAATGGGATTATGTCGCAACCGATGCAGGAACCGTTTTGCCTATCACCGATATCCGGACGCTTGTGGCAGCCGCGAAAGCGAACGGCCACTTGATCCAGTATTTAGTCATGGGTGACACAGACTTCGGGTATATGCAGCTTGCGACCGAAACCAAACAGCTGGCATTTGCTTATCAGGGCATCCAGCCGGGCGCAACGGCAACATATGCACCAATCCCGAATCTCGAACAGATCAACGCCGGTCTCAAGGCGCAGGACCTGCCGACTATCATCAAAATCGACAAGTTCATCGACATCGAGGCCGCAAACGCTGTAACCGCTGTTGATCCGTGGACAACCGGCTATGTCGTTGGTATCCCTCAACTCCAGGTCGGCGAAATGATGAACGGTCCGATTATGGAAGAGCGGTATCCTGCCGAGCAGGTCAATTACACCAAGTATGACGGCAAGGTGCTTGTAGGCGTATGGGCCGAGAACAACCCGGTACGTGCATTCACCCAGAGCCAGATCGTCGCATTCCCATCCCTGCCGCACATTGACAGGATGTACCGACTCAATGTTGATAAATCTGAAATCGATGGACTTGACGACTAATGACGAATCTTGAAGCCCTACAGTCGATGGTAGAATATACCAATGAGAACCTTTTCGCGAAGGTGCTCACTGAACGGGCCGTCACGTCCGGAAGTGAATACGGGGGGACGAGCGCGGAACAGCAGGCATTGGATTTAGCACTTGCCGATATCTATCTGTACCTCTCGCAGCACCCGAAAATCACCGAAGGCAGCTTGTCCGAGGAATATACAAAAGAGTTTCTTCTGGCAGGGCGCAAGACTCTCCATGATAAATGGGGGGTTGCCCTGCCCGAAGTTACCAACGCAACCAATAGACCAACGATCTCAGCGTTTCCGGTAGAGATCGGGGGTCATAACTATTCGGCATGGTAAGGGCAGGACATGGCATTCGACAGGTATCCACATCTGGGAACAATCAGTTATATCACCGGTGCCCCATCACAGGGCACCACTGGTGTATATGTCCCCGGAACCAGTACCAGCATTGCCGTGAACTGCAGGGTTGAAGTGAATAAATCAAGCATGATAATCGATGAACACGGAAACCGTGTCGATTACGCGCTTAATGTTTTTTGCCCCAAACAATCATTCGCTGAAAGCCTCCAGGACGGAAAGTCAACGTTTCATTTCTCTGGCAAGGAGCATACGGTTGTCAACGTCCCGCCACTGCAGCAGACAACGGTATTGAGGTGTAAATAATGTCAATGGTACCGATGTTCGGCATGCGACAGGTAGTAGATAAACTCAACGACTTTACTGATCAGTGCGAAAAAGACATCATCGAACTGTTCCAGTATGTCGGGGAGGAAGTTGTCAACAGTGCCAGGCAGCACGGAAGCTACAAGGACCGTACCGGAAATCTGAGATCGTCAATCGGGTATGTGATTGTGATAAAAGGCAACATCGTTGCTCAGTCATTCCCCGGGAAGAAAACGGAAGGAAAGAGCACTGCTGTAGACAGGGCGAAAGAGCTTGCCGGGAAACACAGCACGGGAGTAAACCTGATTGTTGTTGCTGGCATGCAGTACGCGGCGGCAGTTGAATCAAAAGGCAGGGATGTTCTCACCGGCAGTGTTCCGTCAGCATCAGAATTGATTAATACCCTTTCAAAAGAGCTCGGCATCAAATGAAAACAACCTACGACATCGTTGACCGGCTGTATGCAATTGTCAATGTGGCAGCAGTAAAGGCACTGATTGACGGCAAAGTTTACCGTTGGACACGCCCGCCTGCGTCCACAAAAAAAGACATTGTAATCAACATGCTTCCGCTCAAAAATATCGAGGGATACGAGCTCCAGGAAGGGACAGCAAACATAAATATATGGGTCGAACGATTCGATAACGGCATGCCTGACGAGGCGACACTGAAAGCTATCGTGCAGGCAGTGATAACGGCTTTAAAAGCGGAATCAGTCGCAAGCGAGTATTTCGAACTTGACATAAAAGCGGAGAGCCTGATTAACGAGTATGAGGACCCCCGCTGGTGCTACGCCAATATCCGTATCGGCTGCACTATTGAAAACATTTCGTAACAACGGAGATATACGCAATGGCAACATCCTACCGTGCGATTGGACTTGAGAGTATCGTGATCGGTGCCATTAACACCAGGTACGAGGTCCCGACTACTCTTACAACAATCTCACATATTGTGCCGGACAGCGCCAAGTTGATTTTCGAAAACCCGGAATCCACCAAATTCTACACCGAAGATTCTGATGATGTAGATGTCGAAATCCAGGGAAACACTGCAAAGACACTGGAATTCGCCACTGCTGATATGGGATTTGCAAACTGGATTCTGGCCTTCGGCGGATCAACGAGCGGAACGGCATGGTCGTCACCAACGACTGCAACCCTGCTGACACAGCGGGCAGTCAGAATAACGACCAAAGAAATAAATGGCGCACAGTTCCAAGTTGATATTCCCAACTGCTCACTCAGAGCCAGCGGCGAACTTGAATTCTCACGGAACGCCCGTGGTCAGTTCGCTTTCAAAGGCACTGTGCTGAAATGCGGCGGAACCGCTCCGATGGTATCACGCCGGATTTAAAGGAATAATCTGTTGATCCCCAATATGACAGGGGGCGTGTGACCCGTCCCCTGTTTTAACCACGGAGAACGGTTGTCACATGCCAGAACAGCCAGAACGCACTATCGAAGAACAAACCCTTGAAGCGTTTCAAAAAGAAGCCGCGGATACCATGCTGGAAACAGGCGTTGATTTCAAGGTATCCGTCGCAAATCCGAACATTCTACACCGGCTCGGTATCCGATCCTCAGAAAAAACCTTTGTCATCAAACCGCTGGTCCTCGGGACCATGCTGCAAATTGCCCGCGAACTGTCATCGATTGACAGTGACGACCTCGATCAGCAAAAACTTATAGCAGCTGGAATCAAGTCGTTGTTTGAGCACAATGATGTCATGGTGATTATCGTTGCTTTGGCTATCAGGAACTCCCCCGAACCACCTCCGGTACACCTCGTACGGTTCCTCAATAAGAACCTGACATCAGAGGATTTATACCGGCTTATGAACCTTGTTGTCAAACAGATGAACGTCAACCCTTTTTTACACGCCTTGGCCTCAGTAGGGATCCTGAATCCGTTTGCAAAGAAGACCAAGGCGATTGCGCAAACCTCTGGCGAACAGTCGGCAGCATCAAAAAATACTTCCGGGACAGCTGGGACGAAATTCTCTGGGGAAGAAGTTGGCGAAACCTTGTCCTCCTCTCAGCCTCCATCCCCGACTACCGAAAAGACAGAGAAGACGAGCCCAAAAAACACGCAGACGAAATCACAGACCCCGGAGAACTGATATGTTTGGCAAACTCGTAAATAATATTATCCAAAATCTGATGCTGCTATTCAACAAATACGTTCTCCGCAGGACGTACCGGGCCTCTATCTGCTTGATCGTGAAGAATGAAGAGAAGAACCTCGAACGGTGCCTTGATTCGCTGCTTCCGCTCACAAACGAGCCGTGGATTGAGCTTGTGATTGTCGATACCGGAAGCACCGATGGAACGGTTGAGGTTGCGAAGAGGCATGGGGCAAAGGTGTATTTCAAGCAGTTCATCCCGTGGAACTTCTCAACGGCCCGGAACTATGGTATATCGAAGGCGCTCGGCAAGAAAATAATGATCATGGATGCCGATGAAGAGCTTGTCCAGACGAGCCTTTATTTTCTGAAAGACTGGCTTTGGACTCCAGGGGAAGAGCAGGAGGCAAAAACAGTACTCTTTGAACTACATAACTTTACTACTCCTGATTTCCGTGTATACGCGCCTATGATGCAGCCGAGAGTATTCACCAATGACGGCGAGCCAATCTATTCAAGCAACATCCATAATAAACCACGGGCAGGCTCTAAGTTGTTCTTTGCTGAAAAAACAGAAACAAATCCCGGTGTGGTGATCAACCATTACGGCTACCTGTTTTCGAATAACAAAAAGCTGTATAAGGAAAAAACGGAAGGACGGGCGTTGCCGCCGCTACTTGTGAACTATCAGACAAACCCCCGTGACCTTCACAATCTGACACACCTATGTAAAACCTACTTTGTCATGGGGGAATACGAGACCTGTATCACGTATTCGGAAGAGTGGATAACAGTCATGAAAGAGGATTACGAGTACGATGAGGGATATTTCGCGTTCCTTGAAGTCCTGGTCAACCTGGTTGTTTCCTACCTCCTGACAGACAAAATAACGGAGGCCGAACGGGTGAAAGGTATTGCAGAGGGCTACAGCATGCGGTTGGCCCCGATCTACTTCCACCTTGGCAACTATTACGCAGGTAAGGCAAACGATGAAGCAAAAGCCGAAGAGTATTTTTCCCTCGGTGTTGAAATCTGCCAGACAAAGGGAAGCCAATATGAAAAGATTTTGATAACCAATACACAGGCCATGCTCCCGAGAATCCTGAACTGGCTGGCCTCGTATTATCTGGAACAGGGAAAATGGAACGTTGCCGGTCAGTGCGTGAATGCCGGTATCAAGGCAAACGAAGCGTTCAGAATCCCGATCAGGTGGGATGTATTCAACGATCCGAAAGTGTATTCTCACTCCAAACAGAAATTAGAGCTGCAAGAGGTATAGAGCATGGCATTGGATGTATCAGGAAGCAAAAGCCTGTATTGGAAAACCGGACTGGATAATTCCGGCCTGTACTCAGGATCGCTACAGGCAAAGGGGATCATCGCCGGTCTTGCCCGGAACGTGTCCAAAGCGGACGTATTCGCCGGTCTTGCTATCGGTGCTGTCCTTGCGTTTGACAAGATCAAAGATGAAGCGTACGAGTTCTCTAAAGAGTTTGAACACTCCATGAAAGAAGTGCAGACGATTTCAAGTGCTGTTGCTAATGATTTCAAAGGCATGAGTGACGAGATTGTCGGGCTGTCCCGTGACCTTCCCGAATCAGCGAACGGGCTTGCAAAAGCATTTTATCAGGTCGTATCGGCTGGATATGACGGTGCCGCTGGTATGGAAGTGCTGGAGGTTGCCGCAAAGGGTGCTGTTGCCGGTGTAACTGACACGCTGACGGCTGTTGACGGGTTGACAACGATCCTCAATGCGTTCCACATGGAAGCCATTGACGCTGCCAAAGTGTCAGACATCATGTTTACAACGATTCGACTTGGGAAAACCACGCTTTCTGAACTGTCTTCTTCTTTCAACGTTGTAGCACCGCTGGCCGCCGCCATGGGGATTGAGTTCGAACAGGTATCAGCGGCAGTCGCTACTCTCACGAAACAGGGTACTCCGACAGCGGAGGCCATGACACAGATACGGTCAGCTATTCTTTCAATGGATAAGGTGCTTGGAGATGGATGGGCTGATACCATGACGCTCCAGGAGGCTATGATCGCATTGCGTGATGCCGCCGATAAGAGTGATGGATCGCTCCGTGAGCTTGTCGGCAGGGTTGAGGCTGTGAATGCTGTACTTGGTACAACCGGCGAAAACGCGAAAATGGCAGCCTCCGATCTCGAAGCTCACAACAAATCATTGGGGGCAGCCAGCGCGGCATATAAGACTATGGCAGAGGATGCTACGACGCAAATAAATATCCTTAAAAACAACGTCATGGCAACACTGAAACCGCTCGGTGACTTTGTACTCAGCGTCACAACAAAAGTCGTAACCGCCCTGAACAAGATGGTTGGCACTACAAAACTGCAACTATTGGATTTGAAAACGCAGGCCGAAATACTGACGCAAATTTATCAACAGGAAGCCAATGCGATAAAAGAGCTTGCTACGCAGTACGAGGACGCAGAGCAAGGGACCGACACATATGCCGCCCTCGAAAAACAGCTTGCGGCATACCTTGGGGAAACCGCTGCAAATGCACTGCTTGCCGGGGATCATGTCGGCCTGTTGAATATGGCAAAAGAACGCGGCATCGAGCTTGATGAACGGATTGTCGAGACAAAGAAAAAAGCCCTTATCGCGCAAATAAATAACAACGAATACGAGAAACAGCAATACGAATTAGACCAGTCATCAATTGACAAGCATATTCAGGAACTGAAAGACAAGCGTGACCGGATTGCGAGAGATATCCGGGACAAAGAATCAGACCGGATATTTGATGATAAATACAATGCAGGAGTACAGCCGTACCCGAATGGCATTGCCAATTTGCAGTTGGAAAAACGGCTCAAAAAAGACCAGGCTTCGGGATGGCCACAGGAAAAAGCGCAAATTGACAGTGTT
>Ga0307928_10003781_pt1 | contig 11559 bp, 21 predicted proteins | sample AceLakmetagen232_FD_201815 | JGI IMG/M metagenome (GOLD analysis project Ga0307928, IMG submission 201815) | Saline water microbial communities from Ace Lake, Antarctica - #232 | ecosystem: Environmental > Aquatic > Non-marine Saline and Alkaline > Saline | place: Antarctica: Ace Lake...
AGAAAGTAAAACAGCAGTTAATTAAAAGAGTGTTGGAAAAGATTTCGGCTATAACCATTAACAAAACAGTGCGTGCATACAGCCAACTCTATATTTTTTCTTAGGGAATGACACGGCAATCATTTCCCGCGCACCGTTTTATTTAAAGGAGTAGTTTTATGACAAATGACGATATTTTTATAGAAAGTTTTGACGATATAGCTAATAAAGTCTGTGATATTGCAGTCGAAAAAGGATGGTGGAAAAAAATTCTAACCATTTCAGGGTGGGACTAATCCCTCACCCTCTTTAATGGCATACCTAAAATATTCTTTAATCCATCTACAGAATCACGAACAACTCCAGCAGTTCCACCCGCAATATTAACCATATCTTTAAAATTTCTCTGTTCAGGCTTTAAACTATCTTTTCCGACTTTAATTTCCACACCTAAAAATCTAGGAATTTCTATACTTCCTATTCTTACTGTTTGAAATCCAATACAATCGCTCGCACCCTTACAAGTACCAAATTTCATAGGGCGCGGATTCTCAATTAATACGTATGATTTACCATTTTTCACGAATCGTTTCACCACCTTTCCAGCCGTTGCCAATCCTACAGGATTAGGCCATAGTTTTACACCGGAAATTTTATTCGCTGCGAGTAGGGTTTCTGTTCTTAAGTCGTTGTGGTTCATAAAACAAGGTTCTCCTGTTCAGATTCTTCTGTTAAATTAACACCGCTGAATAAGTCCCCTTGAGATTGGTGTTTTTCTAATCGTTCACAAGCTCCGTTATAATACTCAGTATCTAATTCGTATCCCGTTAAATCAAAACCCATATCATTACAAGCTATTGCTATTGAGCCAGAACCTAAATGTGTGTCTAGTATTTTATCATTTTCTTTTGCATAGTTTTGTAATAGCCATTTATATAGTGCTACTGGTTTTTGTGTGGGGTGTATATTCATTTTGCCGCCAAAAGGTTTATTGTAAATTATTGGACTATCTTTTCCAATATTAAGCCCACGCTTAAAACCATCTTGTATTAATGGCACTATCTTTAATGCCTTTTTGTATGATGTCCAGGCCATCTCACCATCAGACCTTGTTTCTAATACTTGGCACTTATCCCAAATAATCCAAGAATTTGTTTCTTTTAAATATTTGGTGAAATAATTAGACCCCCATATAATTTGGTTCTTTGACACCCTTAAAAGTTGTGTAAAATATTTTTTTGTTGGCTTGTTATTATCCCACCGCTTTCTTTTATGATTAAACCTTATAATATCAGTTTTGTTTTTTCTACCGCCTCGCTGTGATTTTGATTGTTTGGTACTAGAGTACTTAATACCATAAGGCGGATCAACAATTGCCAAATCAAATTGATTATCCTTCATTTCTGCCATTGCTTCCATGCAATCTTGATTATATAATTTTATCATATCAATACGTATAAACAAAAGTTAAAACAGCAGCAGCAAACCAATACACCATTTTTCTAACATCACCATGACATCCATAATTAACACTTGCGCATAAATCTAAAACTATTAATATTGTTGGAAATATTTTTTCGTTCATACTCGACCCACTTTCTTTTTACGTTTACGAGAATTTATAATATGACCCGCCCATTTTTTAGCATTATATTTCGTATAACCCTTACTTATTCCTAATTTAACTAAATCATCCACCTCTGTACACCTCCCCTGTTCAACTCTTTTTTCTTTTTTAATTTCCACCTCTCTTAATTTCACCTCTTCTAATTCACCCTCGACCTGTTCAGGTGTTTTATCCATCACACCATAAACATAACCGCATTCAGGACATACTGGAGCGGTTTTATGAATATGAAAACATTTTGTGCAAGTTCGGATACCAACCGTCGTATCTTTTTTACCATCAATATTTTTAATACCGTCAAGATCCCAATCTCGAAATTGATCCGGTAAACCATGACGTAAATAATTTCCAACGTGATCGATTATATATGCGAATTCTTTTCCAGGTGCGGGGCGTGTAGCTCTACCCCACTGTTGCAAACACAACCCCGTACTCTGTGTTGGCCTCAAACAAATTGCAGCACCACAAACCGGAACGTCGAACCCCTCAGAAACCAAATCACAGCTACAGAGAACTTTAAATTTTCCAGATGCTAACCCCTCGAATAAATATTTTCTTCTATTTTCCGGTGTTTTTCCAGAAACCGCCGCTGATGTTACACCAATCGCATTAAATGATTGCGCAACGTGTTCAGCGTGTGCAACGGATACACAAAAAGCAATTGCAGGCACTCCAGGACATATTTTCATATACTGATCAGTTGCTGATCCGGTAATAGTTCTTTTATCAATTCTCTCCAATAAATCTTTTTTCGAAAAGTCTCCACCGATACGTTTAACACCCGTTAAATCAATCCCAGTATTCGGAGCGTACAATTTAAACGGAACTATATAATCCGGCATTAAATCATATATTTGAGGCCCAGAAATAAGTGTGTCAAAGTAACCTCCGGAATTCACTCCCAAACCGTGGCCATTCGTTCGGATCGGTGTTGCAGTCACCCCCAATATTTTAGATTCTGGGAAATAATCGACAACTTTTCCCCACTTATTGCCTTTAATTACGTGGTGAGCTTCGTCAAATATTATTATGTCTGGTTTTTTAACACGGTTGAGCCTGCGAATTAGGGTGTCAACTGATGCCACCTGAATATGGTCATTTGTCATTAATTGCTTTGGGGCTATTACTCCCAATTTTGCACCAATTTCTAGCAATTTATTCCAAACCTGTTGCCATAAATACGACCTGTGAACAACAACCAAAGTTCTGTTATCTTTTCCAGCCGCCTTGGTTGCAATATCTGTAAAAACTACGGTTTTACCAGAACCCGTCGGCATTACAAGAAGTGGCGCTTCAAATCCTTTTCGATATGATTCACGTATATCATCAACAGCTTTAACTTGATATGGTCTGAGTTGGTGGATCAAATTTTAGACCAGTTTTTTAAACGTTCAGCATCTTCTTTTGTTTTAGCTATTAAGTAAGGAACGCAATATTTAAAGTCGTGCCCTAATCCACAAACCGTTGAGTCTGCAAGAAACTTTTTGCTATATGAGCCTTGAGTTAACATCCTGCTAAACGTAGATAACACCCACGTACATTTATTAGTAAACCAACACAATTCCCCAATAGGAATATCTTTTGGTGTGAATTCTGGAATATTTAATTCTAATATATTCCAAGTGCAACCCCAACTATGTACCGTTTGATTCATAATGGTATAAATTGTTATTAAATTATTTTCATCATGAATTATTTCACATTCCCACCCCACCAAACTTCTGTATTCTGGATTGATAAATTCTGGTTTTAAATATCCATCTTTAAATATGTTCACTCTCCCGCACTCTTTTGCATTCTCACAAATCATTAATCTAGTTTCATCCCAACTCTCAATTTTCTTTCCCATTCTCGACCAACCTTTCCTTTATAATGTTCCACGCTTCAATTAAAACACTCAATCCAGATTTTAAAATAAAATACTCAATCACTTCTATCGCTTTTTCTATTTCCATACCCATAATAATACATTAAAAATCGTCCCGTGTCAATAACTATTTATAATTATTTTTATTTTTTTTTAATCTTTTCTATTGACTTTTCATTTTTTTAGTGTTATATTTAATTAAACAGGAAAGGTGATCTTTTAAAATGAACATAAAAACCGAGCGTCAGACAAAGCAGAATTTTTCAAGGGTTAGAGCTAAAACTTCACAACATACTATTATATCACAGTCCGACGGGTGGGCTGAAGATGGTAATAATATTTTCAAGAAGTGTGAAAAATGCGGTCGTATTAAGTTGTATGGTATTTGTATGAATTTAGATTGCTATAGTAAGGTAATTACTCTCTGTATTGGGGATGTGTCATGATTAATATACCAACATACATTTTTTATATAATGATAGTGTATTCAATTATAATTACCGTTATTCGTGTTAGTGAAATAATAAGCTATATAAAAATAAATCATCCTAAGAAGTATAAAATAGTAATGGATACTTCTATTAAGGTATTTATGACAAATAGCCAATTGATGCACTTTGCTTTTTTAACTAATGGTTATTTGGCCAGTTTAAGCAAATTGGGTTTTCGTTATTGCAAATATACAGAGGCAGAAACACAAACAGAAGTTATATCCATAGGAGCCAATAATGATTAATATCCGATGTTCAACACTTCCCTCAGTTTCAGATTGTTGCCGAATGGCTGTAGCTAATACTCAGAGAGATTTAATCGCTGATGTAACTCCTGAAATCACTCTCAATGAGAAAAACACCGGAATATATTCAGCACTTGGAACCGCTGTTCATTCTGGAAATGAACATACATTGAGAGAGAAAATTATTACAGGTGAACTACCAAAAATTTCAGATTCAATCGAAATCGCTCTCAATGAATTTAAATCAGAGCTTAAGGAATCGGAATCTGTTTTATACGACGATACAACTCCAAATATTCCCAGCGCTGAACACCAGATAAAACTTCTTACTAAAATGTATCATAGAGATGTAGCGCCGAAAGTTAAATTTCCAGACGGTGCTGATCCTGATAATCATTTGGAGGTTTATCTTGAAACACATATAGATGATTTTTTAATATCAGGCCATGTTGATGTAATTTCTGAAACTTCGATATTGGATACAAAGTCAGGAAAACAGCCGAGGCCGTATCATTCACAGATGGGAGGGTATGCAAATTTATTAAAGAGTTCACGAGATTTTGATCCAAAATATTTAATAATTAATTATTTGCCACGAGTTAAAACGGATAAAGTTTATCCTGGAACTGTAGACAAATTTTATCCAGTAGATTTTTCCAAAAATGAGGCGTGGTATTTAATCCAACAATTAATGAGAGATATAAATAATTTTAAATCTTGCGGAAATCCGGCCTGTTTTCAGGCGAATCCAAACAGTGCGTTATGTAATAAAAAATATTGTGTTGCGTATAATACGGGTTTTTGCGAATACTGTAAGGAGTAGAGAGGTATGGACGATAAAAAAGTATTGGGGAAAATAAGTACTGCACATTTTGGGTATGGTGGTTATCAGAATGCTTGTATTGGTTTGACTCTTGGCCTTAAATTTGAAGGTGGCGGAGTTTATACAGATAAAACCGCATGGGATCAAAATAAAATCGAATGGTCTGAAAGTTGCAAATGGTCTGAAGCCGACAGGAGTAAAAGTAATGATGAAATAGTGAGATATATATCAGATTTACTAAAAGATGCAAAAGTTAGCAAAGTTGACGATTTGAAAAATATTCCTGTCGAGATTACTCTGAACTGTAACGTTTTCAAAGCTGTGAGAATATTAACCGAAGTACTTTAAAAAACCATTCAAGGAGCTTTAATTATGAAACGAAACGCAACAGAACCAACCGAAGACCCCAAAAAGCTCAGATCTATAATAAACAAGTCAGACAAGCTCTATTTATTGGGACAAATGTTCTGGAATTCCAAAGCACAAGGAACACACAGCGTTGGAAAACGTCAGGAAAAAATTGGTATAAAATTAAGAAAATTGGAAAATAAAAAAAGTTTAAAATTGGCTAAATTAGCCGGAAAGGTTTTATAAAATGACAAAAAAATTAACAACAGCACAAAAACAGCCGCTGATTATATCGAAATTCGGTAAAAAATACGGAGTCGATTCGAATCAAGTAAGCACTATTTTGAGAAATACGTGCTTTAAACAGGCGGAAAAAGATGTTTCACCCGCTGAAATGGCCGCGCTTTTAGTGGTTGCAGATCAGTATAATTTGAATCCTTTTACAAAAGAAATATACGCATTTCATAATCCAAAGAATAATTCTATTATTCCAATTGTCGGAGTAGATGGATGGATTCGAAAAATGCTCGAACATCCTGAGTATGATGGTCATGAATACAAATATGCTGACAATATGGTTGTAATTGGTAAATCTAAAAAATGTTATGAATGGATTGAAATTTTAATCAGTCGCAAAGATAGAAAAAACCCGATTGTAGTTCGTGAGTATTTAGACGAATGTTACAACGGTTTAAATTACAATCGGAGCCCTTGGAACTCTCACACAAAACGTTTTCTCAGGCATAAAGTAACTATTCAAGGTGCAAGGATGGCTTTTGGTTTTGCTGGCATATATGAAGAGGATGAAGCCGAGAGAATAGTTCAGGATACAACCGCCGAAGTAATTGAAACAGCTGATTTTCAACCACCAGAGAATATGCAAGAAATTGTAATTGATAATGTTCAGCCTGTTGATGAAATGCCAGTTGTTGAGAAAAATAAAAAAGTTGAACAGGAATCGGAAGTCGTCGAAGAAGCTGAAATTGTGGAAGAGGCTGAAATTGTAGTTGAACCGAAACCGGAACCAGCGAAACCAGTTAAGAAAAAAACAGTCAAAAAAACCGCTGTTAAAAAACCCGAACCCAAAGAAGAAGATGTTTTAGACATTTTTTAATTGAAAGGATTTACCATGTTAGAAACAATAATTGCAAAAACAGAAAGTTTTATCAGAATCAGAGATAATAGAAAACGTTTACCAGCCGCTCAACGTCATATCATGGATTTAGAATATTCAGAAGCGCGTTTGAGTCTGGACAAAGATTTTACTAATTATATTATCAGTAAAGTTGAGAGTCGGATTAAGGATAGTAAGCCAGCACCGAAACCAGATAAACCTCAGCCAGCACCGAAACCAGTACCAGCTTCCAAACCACAATCGGCGGCTGAATTCGATAATAAAAATAAAGGTGGTAAATAATGCATAAATTCAAGGTCAGAAACTACAGAGGCATATCAAGCGCTGATATAACTTTGGATAAACTGGCAATGATATGCGGTTCGAATGATTCTGGAAAAACCTCTACTTTAGAGGCGATTATGTGTGTTGCAACCGGACAGCCGAACCCATTCAAAGAGATTAAGACGAAGGAAATTTCCATGTTGGTACATTCTGGAACACCGTCTGGATTAGCTGAAATTCAAGACGATTCTGGAACTGGTATTGTTAAATGGCCAGCATTGGAATATACAACGAAAAAAGAACCTAAATTAATTTCTAATATCGCGGCTGGTATAGATTCGCTGATTGATATGAAAATTCCAGACCGTATTAATTACATTATCGGTATGATGGACGCACTACCGAAAAAATCAGATTTAGAGAGAGAACTGATTAAATGCGAACTGATTCCTGAGAAATCGCCTATTACTGGGCCAAATCCCCTACTCGAAAAAATGTGGGAAATGATCGAGCTTAACGGCTGGGATAATGCTCATAAACAGGCCCGCGAAAAAGGAACGAAATTAAAAGGTGTTTGGGAGGATACCACTGGATCTAAAAAATACGGAAAACGTATCGCCGAAGTTTGGATTCCTGAAGCATACGACGCGGAACTTGAAACAATTGGAGAGGCTAAATTAATCCAAGCTGTTGTAGATGCTCAGGAATGGAGAGATGCAGCTATAAAACAAACGTCGATTGCTGATCATGATTTAGAACGTTTTCAAGAATCAGTTGATAAAATTCCAGAATATGAAAAAAATCTGATTGCTCTCGAAACTGATATCGGTGATTGTGATAAAAATATTCAGGAATTTCAGAGGAAATTAAACGATTGTAATCAGGCAACTCCAAAAACTTTAGAGTGTCCAGAATGCCATCAAAGTTTAGAATTAATTTTAGGCGAGTTGAGAATTTCAGACGCTACCCAGAAACCTAAACATGATACTACTGATATTGAAAACCATTTAAACGGCTGGAAAAACCAGCGCAATCAATTGTTTCAGAAAGTCGGAAAAGTCGAGGCTGATATTAAATTTGGTAACGATTGTAAAGCTAAAATAGCAGAAATTCAAGCTCAAGACAAAACCGATACTGAAGGAACTCTCGGAGAAGTTGAGAATAAACTTGAACACGCCGAAACCAGATTAGAGGCTTATCAGTCATATATTAAAGCTCATAAATCTCATAAAAATATTCTTATCAATGAGAAATTGTGTAAAGTTTTAGAGCCTAAGGGTTTGAGAAACAAAAAACTCACAAAGGCATATACTACTATCAATAATTCTCTCAAAGTTTTAACGGATGCCGTGAAATGGAAATCTGTTGAAATTAATGAAGATTGTGATATTCTGTATAATGGAATTACCCACGGTCGTTTAATAGCTAAATCTGGACGTTACAGAACACGGGTTTTATTACAAATTATGGTTGCCACCGCTGAAAAAGCCAAGTTTATGATTGTTGACGATCTTGACGAATTGGTTGAAAATGTCCGTTCCGACATGATTAGAGTTATTTTAAAATCTAAAATTTCTGCCGTTATGGTTGCAGCTATGGATAAAAAAGAAAAGGTTCTCGAAATGAGTTCGAAACTGAAAAAACTCGGTGGGAGTTGTTACTGGGTGGAAAAAATGAGTTGTTGTGATGTTGAAAATTCTAAATTGGAGGTGGTGTGAAATGTTAGATACTAATACTGTAAATTTTGCAATGGATAAAATATCAGAGGGTTTTCAGAAAGCTCTTCCACACGTTGAAAATGTTAGTGAGGTGTATGTTAAATATTGCGTGACGAATACTGACGGAAAAACAGCTAGTACCGAAGCGGAACTGTCTTTTATAAAAAATACAACTGAAGAAAAGAGTAAGAAGAAAAGTAAGAGAAGAGAGATTACAAAGACCTCTCAGGAAGGCTTACCAGTTAATTGGACTAGAGCAACTTTTATAGTAAGAGAAGACTTATTAGAGACAATTAAAGATATAGCTTATTGGGATAGAAAAAAGATAAAGCCTTTAATTAATGAGATATTAGAGAGCTATATAAATAAGAGAGAAAAAAAAACGGAAAAACCAAACCTAGACAATAGCAGGAGCTTTATAAATGCCTAAGCAAATAAGAAGTATAACAGTATATTCAATTCAAGATTTTGTAATAGGTTTTTTCCTTCTAATGGGAATAGTGATTACTTGTATAGGGATAATTGGTATAGTTACTAATATTCCAGATACGTTTCTGGCAATAACTAATCCGGAAATGTTCACCGTTCACCAAATACTTAATAAATAACGGAGATATTATGAACCCAAAAAACAAATTCCTAACCCCAGCCGAGCTTTCACTTCGCTGGGGAGGTAAACCGAACGTGAACACGTTGGCCAACTGGAGGAACCAGAAAAAAGGCCCTCCGTATGTGCATATAGGGGGTATTAAATATCCCTTAGATGGTGTGATTGAATATGAACAAAAAAAGGCTCTTAATTGAGCCTTTAGTTTTTATCTATATCGCACCTCTTTTTAATCAACGATATACGTGATATAACAATCGTCAAGGCCTTTTGTTCCTGAAAATCCATCAAGAACAAAATCTTGACTAGCATTCAAAACAGCCAAAGCAACAGCATTAGAAGCGCCAACAGTCAATGGAATTCCAATCCATCCAGATTTTAAAGTTGTTCCAGAAAACACAGGAACAAGCGCTCTAGATATACCAGTATTTAAAATAGCGGCAGGCCATACGGTATCGGGTGTAACTAATAGCTCGGTATTTCCACCAGTTTCAAGCCCTTTTATTTCTCTAATATATAGAGTAACAACATTACCCACTTTTGTGTAGCTCCAAGTTGCAGTTGCTTCGGTATCAATAAAAGTATCAACAATTTTAACGTCAACAGTACCAGAAATCCCATAATTAGCAACTGGCAAAACTCCAGTTACGTGAGCTGTTAAATCAACTTTCGGAACACTGCCATCAGCGTCAGTTCCGTCGTGAGTGTGACCTGTAGCGGCATTAGTTCCCCACCACAATTCCTGTAATGCAGGTGTAATATGTCCAAACGGTGTAACTATGGGCCATTGTGTTTTAGCCATGATATATTTCTCCTTTAAGGTATATAAACATAATTAAAAATTGTCCATGCGGGTTTTAATCTCTCGTATGTTTTTTCAAGATCTGGCTCTGAACTCGATCCGGTAATTGTGACCGTAATATCATAGGGCGTTGTTCCTAATACAAAAGGTGTAACGGGTGCAGGAATAACAGTCGCAGGCCCTGACGGAGAAGTATCTCTCGAATAAGTAGCAACTATAAAACCAATGTTCCCAGTCCCCTCAGTTATTACAACAGTATAAACGCCCTCACCTAATTTATTGCCTATAGATTCATAATACGCCATAGTTAGTCCGCCACGTTGACGCATGGCAGAAATAATTCTATTTCTACGAGCTATTTCATCACCATCAGAACTTAAATTATAAACTCGCTCATAATCTTCAATAAAATTTTCAGTTACATCTGGGAATAAATCGTCTAATAATTCGTTGGAAGCATCTTCAGCGATATCAAGATTTTTTCCCAATACATAAAAGTTTTCTCTCATTTTATTCATCTTGAATAAGCTCCTTAATAGGGAATAATCGACGCATAGCCAGCTCATGACGTCCCGCAACAAGAATTTTATTAAAAGTAGTATACTTTTTCAAAACCTGTTCTTTGTCAGTATCATCAACCGATCCATCAGGAGAGGGGAGAACCGAAGCACCCCACCCCAGAAATGAACTCAACGCTTTTCGCCTTTTTAATGCGCTGTCAATTGCCATAAATCAACCCCTTAAGGTGTGCCAAGTTCGTCAACTGTGAAAGTTCCAAGCAAATCAGTAGTTGCCGCTTTTGCAATAGTAGTTCCAACATCATTTGAAATAGTCGCATGAGTTCCATTTTCAGTAGTTTTATTTCTTAATGCCATATAATGCAACATAATTGCAGTAGCAAGTTTTGGATTTTTAGCAGGTTTTGCAATCCCTAGCTCATCAATTGTAGACGATACATTCAAGCCGAGTAGTGTTTGTAAATCAGCGACCGAAATATTTTCCAAAGCTGCAATTAATGCCGGAATAGTTGTATTAGTATCCAGTAAAATATCTACGATTGAGGCGTTCGCAGTAATTACAGCGTCAATCTGAGTAGTTGCGTCAACCTCTTCGATACAATCAGTATTTACATTCGCATAAGCACCATTCATAATATAAAAATCATCTAAAGCGACTGGAGTAAAACTCAGCGCTCTATCAAGAGTTATTTCTTTAGTAGCTCCGACATAATCAACTATTCTACGTATTTCGTAATGATCGTCTGTTTTATCTTCAATAGTGATAATCATTCCATTGTATGCGTCATTCGTTGCAACTCCAGAATCTATGATAAATTGACTAGCATCGGTTGCCGAAACTATGTCACCGTGTACTAAATGCATTGCGGCCGCGATAGATCTTTGTGAATCTGTTCCTGCATCGTATGAAGCACCGCCGTTATCGTCCGCTAGTTTGGTGAGCATCCCAGCGAGTGAAGCTGTTCCACCGTCTAGAGCGACGGGAGATCCGATTTCGTCGGCGTCAATGTCTTTTCCAGAGCCAGCGTTTGCAATAGCGAGAGTTGGAGAAGCCGAATCATTAGACAAGTCTATTGCTGAAACGTCACCGTCTATAGCAATTCCATTACCAGTTGCTGATTCAATATTAACTCCA
>Ga0307928_10003782_pt1 | contig 11552 bp, 22 predicted proteins | sample AceLakmetagen232_FD_201815 | JGI IMG/M metagenome (GOLD analysis project Ga0307928, IMG submission 201815) | Saline water microbial communities from Ace Lake, Antarctica - #232 | ecosystem: Environmental > Aquatic > Non-marine Saline and Alkaline > Saline | place: Antarctica: Ace Lake...
CAGCCGGCAAGTGCCCGGCGCGGCGGCCACCGAGTATTGAGACGGGCCGACGATCTGTCAAGCGGTCCCGCCGGTGTCCACTCCGGTTGGCGAACGTCTCGGGGCTCCACTTGGCTTGGATTTTCTTTATTGTCCGCCGGATCTGCGCGGGCGTCGGATCGCGACGTCGGGCGTTGGGTGGCTTCTTCTTGGACATTACCCTACCTGCCATTAAAAAGACGGCCGAGCAGCCTCAATATCGGGCTATTCCGTGGGTTGCTGTTGACAAATACTTTCCAACATCCTATACTATTCGCATGGCAACATCAATATCAAAACTACGTCTTATCAAGATCCCGACCGCGGCTCGCAGCCTGGCGGTCTCGCGGCAACGAGTGTACCAGTTCATGCGACAGGGCCGGCTCGGGACGTGGCATCGGGAGCTTGGCTGGGTGATCGATGCGGCCGACCTGGCCAGATTTGCCAAAATCAAGCGGAGAATCGGGCGGCCGGCAAAAAAACTTGAGCATCGTAAACCTAAGTCTGGCTAGGAGTTACGTCACGGCTTTGCAATCCAGCGGAAAATATCGCCCAACTGCCCTTGCAAACACTTTCCGGATGTATATACTTGCGAGTGTCTTCCCCGCGTTTTCCCCGGCGAGGCGTCGTGCGCGGGCCCCGCCGGTGGCGAGAGAACCACCTTGCCCGGCACTGGAGGCCAACCGGCGGGGCGTTTTACAACATTGGAAACACCTCCACGTGTCACGACGTGGAAACACCAGGTTACCGGCCACCTGGACCGAAAAAGGCCGGTGCTTTGGTCCCGTGGCGGAATTGGTTGAGCAGTTGAGAAACGACTGCCTAGAAATTCCATTTGGGCTACAGCAGGTTCGAGTCCTGCCGGGACCACTCGCTGGTAGATGTCATCGCCCGTTTTACAACACGAGTCGAAAACACGCGGGAGTAGGGGGTCCGCCCGATGAGTATGGTCCCGTGGCGGAATTGGTATACGCAGCCGCCTTCGGGTGGCTTCCTGATGGCATAACGCAGAATCGGTGAAGTCGAGGAATTGCTACCCTCGGCAAGGCCAATTGGCCGCATCCGCTGAACGGAAAGCCTGAAAACTCCAGAGAGCTAGACGATCGGTATGCTTGCGGAGGGAATTGCAGGTTCGACTCCTGCCGGGACCACTCGCTAGTAGATGGCTACTCTCAGTAACAGGCGAACCATGGAAATTGCAAGCGGAACGCTAACTGCGAGTGCCGTAGCAATGCACGGATGAGGGGAAACATTCGAGCCCGGTGAGAGGCCGGCGTTCCACAACTCCCGCCGGGACACTGAAACAGGAGACTCATTGTGAAAATCATCGAAAAGAAGTTCAAGCGAAATGGTACATGGTGGGAAAAAGTGGGTAGCATTTTCCACACAAATGAGTTGTCCCAGGCATTTGATATTCCTGAGGGCGTCGAGACGGTATGGTTGTCACTGTACGATCGGCCTGGAGTGAATCGGGTGATCGGGAAAGTCGAGATGGAGGAGCAGTACGGTAGCAAATATCCACGTTTTGTTTCGCATGAATTTCCCGAGGAGATCGAGTGGACCGATGAGATAATGGACAAAATCCTGGAGCCGCTCATCGGCAAGACATTGCACCTGCAATGCGAGTATGAGGTATGAGACAGTGCGGCGGCGGCGTGGCTTTCCTCTTGCGGGCCCAATGAGCCACGATTCGGCGTTGATAGGGGTACTTACTTCGCGCCGGTATCCACCCCGGCCCGCCGCACTTTTACCAACTGCCTCCCCGGACGAAAATCGGCTCCATATGCCGTGTGGCTGCGAAGGAATCGCGGTCCTATATCCGGGGACTTTTAACACAAGAAGGTTAGCTATGTTGATTCTTACTCGCAAGCAAGGCGAATCAGTGGTGATCGGCGGAGACATCCAGGTGATGGTCGTCGAGATTCGTGGCGACTCCGTGAGGCTGGGCATCCAGGCATCGCCTGAGATACCGGTCCACCGGGAGGAAGTCCAGCAACAGATCAACGCGGCGGCCCGCGGAACGGACGGGACACCGTGACCGAAGATACTGAGGTCCGACTGGAGGCCGAGCCGCTGCCACCGGAGCCGCGCAGCACATCCCGGCCGTTGTGGTCGCCGAACGATTGGCCGGACGAGCCGACCGAACTACCGCCGGGAGCGTTCCTGACAAACGACCCGGAACTCATGGAACTGCGCAGCCGTCCCGTAACGGAGCGGGAGGCACGGGACGAGGTTGAATCACAACAAGACAACGGGGCGTTTGGATAGGGGGCAGAGGAGACTTACGATGGCGAGTAACCTAAAGCTGTTTGTGTGGGACTTCTCGGAAACATACGAGACCTGCGTGGCGTATGCACTTGCCGAGACCTTAGAAGAAGCAATCAGCCTACTTAAGGCCGAGGGGCATAGCTACCTCAACTTCAACGGTAGCACGTTGGAATACTGCGGCAATACGGTGCGGCCAGACGTGTACGACGAACCGTTTGCGGACATTATTAGCCACTCTGGATAGCGAGTGGGAGTCACAACAACACCAGTCACCAATTTAAGGACCGTTCCAATGATCGAAATAAAGCGAACCGTAAAATGTCTGTCAGGCAAAAGTTATCTGCTCGGCGAAGATAGCACGCCGCAAATCTGGCAGGTGGCTATTCGATTTGACAGCGTTGACAGCAGGGGGTTCGCCAGCGGCGACGCATACGGAGAACATATCCGGCATATCGAGCGAGAACACCTGGAACGTGCCGGCGTCCTCCCGGCAGTAGTCATACCCAAGGAGGAGCACGCCAGCGAAACCGTAGAGGACTTGTTGGTGCGAGTGCTAGAGGAACTCGGCGTGTCATTCGAGGAGTAACGGAGTGGGGCGAACCGGGGCGCAAACCTGAAACCAAGGAGACCGACGATGCCGACGACAACTGACACGCCGCAGTGGAAGACCGAGCATGTTTCTCCGCCGCCGACAAAACTGGGTTATGTTTTGCCGTTTAACCAAACTGGCCAGGGAGTAGGTTGTAGCAAAACAGATCGCGACAACGAATGGTGGTGCTATCTGTCTCTCTCGGGTGGCACGTTTGAGACGGCGACCGACGAGCACGCCATAAAACTCCGGTCGCTACAACTCGCACAACACCGCCTCGAATCCGCTCTGGTGATTGTGCGGCAGGCGATCGCGGAACTGGAAGCGTTGGACGGGGAGACGAAAGACCAATGAGGATCATTGACTGCCAACAGCAGACAGAGGAATGCCCGGACCCTGGCATTCACGATGGATTGCCCTTCGCAAAGTACCGCGCCATCCAAGCGTTGAACCCGTCGCTCATCAAGGTCGGGTGCAAGAGCATGAAGCACCTGCGATACGCGAAAGACCACCCACGGCCAGCCACCGACGCCCTAACAATCGGCAGCGCGTGCCACACAGCCGTCTTCGAGCCCGCCGAACTGGACAATCGCTTTCTCGTCTTCGACGGGCGGAAAGACAAGCGGACCACTGCATACAAGGAGGTGCTGGAGGAAGCCGAGGCGACTGGCAAGCTGATTATCAAGTCGGCCGACCTCAAGATGGCGGCCGACATGGGCCTCGCCGTCGCGTCCGACCCCATCGTCGCGCCGATCATCAAAGCCGGTCGGGCGGAAGTCACGCTCATCACCGAAGAAGACGGGCTCCCATGCAAAGGTCGGCTTGACTGGGTAATGGAGGGCGCGGGCTTCGGCGACCTCAAGACCTGCCGCGACGTTACCGCCTTTGCTTTCGGGCGGGACTTTTACCGATACGGCTACGACGTGTCGTTCGGGCTGTACCAACGGTGGCTGATGCGGCTGCGGGGCCAGGAGGAACCGTGCAACGTGCTGTGCGTCGAAAAGGAACCGCCCTACGACGTGGCGGTGGTGCCTGTCCCGCAAGCCGTGTTAGATCAGGGGGCCGAAAAGGGGCTGCGTGTTATCGCAGAGTACAAACGCTGTCTTGCGACGAAAGTGTGGCCGGGCATCGCCAAAGGCGAGGATTACTGGCTTCGCGTTCCCGTCTGGGCGATGGACGAGGACGACGAAATAGTGGAGTTCGAGGGATGACTACTATGCGAGAACAATTTGAGGGCCATTTCTTCGACGCCCTAGACTTTCCGAAAGGAGAGTTGGTCCCGATGGTGATTGAGGCTATTGTCGACGCCGGGGCCGAAAAGGACGCACGGGGCAAAGTGATTGACCGCCCGATCTTCAGCTTCAAGGGCCAGACTAAACGATTGATCGTCGGCAAAACATCCTGGAAAAACTGTAAGGCCATCTTCGACACGCCGGACGCGGCGAAGTGGATCGGCAAGACGATACACCTTCAGCGCCGCTACCTGAAGGCTGCGCAGGCGTTTGGGCAAGAGAACTGCCCGTGCATCCGCATCGTGCCGGCCGTCGGCACGCCCATCCTAAAGGGTGCGGCAAATTGGATGGGCTCGGCAACGCCACACGGCAACGTGCCCCAGCCGCAAGCGGACGTTCCGCCCCTCTCGCCGGAGGATCAGGAGTTCATCGCTACAGCGACCAAGGAACTAACGGGCGCCACGTCGATCGAGGAGTTGCGCGGCTACGGCGAGATTCTGAAGGGCAAAAGCAAGGCGGTGCAGGATGCCTTGCGACCGACGTATGGCAAGCGAAACGCGGAACTCAAGGGGAAGACACCGGAGCAATGAAGCGCATATCCGCCAAGAAACGAAAGCGCGACAGAGAGGCCCGCCCTTTTCGCGAGCAACTCCTGATCGAGGTTGGCCGGTGCGAAGTTTGCGGCAACCGGCGGCTCGACGGTCTGATCGTTCACGAGATTGCCAGAGGGTTTAGTCGGGCGGCTGCGTTGGATAAGCGATACGCGGTGCTCGTGGTGTGTAACGGGTGCCACGACAAGGTTGACGGCTGGACCAGGATCCGGCAACTCCGCGTGCTGAAACGCAGCCGACCCGCCGACTACGACCTGGTCGCGTTCAACAAACTCGTGGGCTACGGCGAGAATCGAATCACGGAGAAGGAAGTCGATGCCCACGCCTAGGCAAGAACTCAGAAGTCTCGGGGTCCCCGACGCCATGATCGACACCGTGAAGATCGACGGCAAGCGGTTGGTGGCGATGGAAGCCACGAAAGAGGCAACGCAACCTTGGGACAGGATGAACAAAACGGAGGCGCGGTACGCCGCCGAGTTGGAATACATGGAGCAGGCCGGCGAGATCGTCGCGTGGCGATTCGAGCCGATCAAGTTTCGCCTGGCGAAGGCCACGTATTACTCGCCCGACTTCATGGTGGTCCGCCAACACGCTCCGCTGGAGTTTGTCGAGATTAAAGGCGGCTTCGTCAGGGACGATGCGGCGGTAAAGTACAAGCTGGCTCGGGAGTTGTTTCCGTGGTTCGAGTGGAAGTGTCTTCAGAAAACAAAGGAAGGGTGGCGTGCGATCCTCAATGGATGATCCGCTGCCCGGAAAGGATGAGTGATGAACTTTACGCGAGAAACTGTCGAGGGGTGGATGGATGGAAAGGTCTTGGAGTCAGCGCCTATGATGCGAAGCGTGTGCGATGACTGGCTCGAACAGGACGCCGAGATCAAGCGGCTACGATTATTCCGCAAGTACCTCGAGGAGTTGCTTGCATGTTATCGCACAGGCAAGCGGCCGACCGATCAGTGCCTGGATGGTCTGGCCAAGCTCCGGGCTGCGGAGGCGGTACAGCAACGGGCGGTGCTGCCGGGAAAGGATGGTGGATCGTGAGCAACCAACTAGAAATGATCCGTGCTAAGTGTGAACAGTATTGGAATGAACCGACCGTGCCTTGCGTCGAGGAATGGCACGCGATCCTGGAGGTCATTCACAAGTTGACTCTTTCCGCAGAAGCCGAGACCGAGCTGCCCGGAAAGGAAAGCTGATGATTCAACGATGGGAGCTTGCCGCCGCGTCACATTCAGCGGGTGAGTGGGTCCGTTACGAGGACCACGTGACCGAGATCGAGCGGCTGGAACGGTGGGCTGCCTTCCTGCGCTGCTGTGCGCTATCGGGTGAAGTGCCGATATATGATACTCGCGACGAGTTTGAAGCCGCCGCGGCGGGAAAGGAAGGTGTGACGTGATTGATCGATGGACGGTATTCATCTACAGAACCCCGGTCGCTGGTATCGATCAGCGTCTTGATTCGCGGGGGTTCTGGGTCCGTTACAAGGACCACGTGGCTGAAGTTGGCCGGTTGCGGGAGGCGGTGGGGGAGATTGCAAATCTCGATTACACACACGCCGCAACTAATGGAGCGGCCTATAAGGCTATTTGTATTGCGAAAGCGGCGTTGTGCGGGGCGGTAATGCCCGGAAAGGAAGGTGTGAAGTGAAGTGTATTAACCGAAAAGTGACACCAGAAGAAATTCTGCTCTTGCGAAGAGACCCCCACGCGATTTTGCGTAACAAGCATCCATTAACAAGGGGATTATCCTTCAGAGCGTTGCCGTGCTTAGGGCCGTGGCCAGACGGTAAGATTATTGTTGTTCGTGATTCAGATGCGGTAACCCCGCCCGGAAAGGAAGCCAGAAATGACTGTAAAACGGCTACCGGCTGAAGTTTTCCACCCGGCGGAATACATCCGGGACGAACTGGAGGCGCGGGACTGGACCAAGGAGCAGTTCTGCGCGATGTGTCGGCTGCCCGCTCGCAAGGTACTCGACCTGATAGACGGCAGGGCCGACGTGACGCCGTGTCGCGCGATGGCGCTATCACAGGTATTCGGAACCTCCGCGACGCTATGGTATCGCATACAGCGAACATTTGACGCGGGGCCCGGAAAGGATGGTGAATCGTGAAGTGCGATGGTTGCAAGTTCTGGTCTGAGATGGTTGCCGAAGCGAGTGGCTGCGGGGAAATCGTAGCGTACTGCTTGAGCCCCCTGTCGTGGCGACGGGGAAAGATGGTTTCCTCTGGATGCGCCTTTCGTGAAGCTGGTGACCCTGTGGACCTGCCACAGCGGGCGGTGACGCTGCCGGGAAAGGAAGCTGAGTGATGGACCTAACAGTATGGCAAGATGGCGTGGAACGGTGGCGACAGTGGGAAGCCGACCGGGCCGACGAAGCCCACGAGCGGGAGGGAGACGGGACACTCGGCCGGCCTGATCCGGCGTAAGTCGTAGCAAACCAACGGCTTACGACGGACAAAGGCCCGGACACAAACAGAGGAAATGATGCCCGCGACGAACGGGAGAGGAGAACGATGGACACGCTGAAAATAAATGAACGCCTACGCAAGGCGCTGCCGGCTCCGACGGCCGACGAGAAGAAGCAACTCAAGGCGAACATCATCCGCGACGGCAAAGTTATCGACCCGATTCTCCACGCGAAGCTCGACGGCGTCGAAACTATCGTCGATGGAATGACCCGCTACGAAATCGCCGAAGAGGCTGGTATCCCGTACAAGACGGCCAAGGCCCCGGCCAGCGTGGGCACGACGATCGAAGAGGCGGAAATCTGGATATTGGACCACGCCCTCGGGCGGCGGAACCTGCTCGACAAGGCAGCGGTTCGGAAGCTGCGGGGCGGGCTCTACAATCGCTTGAAACGGCAGGACGCCGGGCACGGAAAACAAGGGAAAAAACAAGAGGAAAGCCCCCCGGGGGAGGGGCCGTCCATCAATTTGATGGACGGCCTTCAAGACGGGGGGAAAGACGAAGCAAGCCACGCAGCCGATGTGGTAGCCAAAAAAGCTGGCGTATCATCCGCCACGGTCGAGCGAGACGGTGCCTACGTCGAGGCCCTGGAGTCGTGCGTGCATCCGATCCAGATCATGGTGGAGAACAAGTACGCCGAGCCGACCGCCGCACAAATGAAGGCCATCGCGAAGCTGGACGTGGCGGCCCAGAACACTATCGCACGCGACGTGCGGACCGGCTCGACGCTGGCCCAAGCGATGGCCCTACACAAGCCAAAACGCAAGTCGGGCGGCGGCAAGCAGAAGACGTCGGCGGCCACGCTGGTCGATACGGCGACGAAGAAGCACGTCGGACCCATGGCCCGGAGTCTCACCAAGATAGCGGAGGCCAACGGCGGGGAGGGCGATCAGTTCAAGCGCGCTAATGGGGGGCTGAACGAGACCATCAAGGGGCTCAAGGAAATGCGAAAGGGGAAGCAGTAAGCCATGCTCGACCCCTGGCCCCATCAGACATTTGCCTTCGACGAGACCGACCGGCTCGTCTCCGAGGGTGCCCGTAACATCTGCATCACGTCGCCAACTGGTGGCGGGAAGTGTCTCGGTTTTGGCACGCCCGTCCTGATGCACGATGGAACCGTGTTGGAAGTGCAATTTATCATGGCGGGCGATTCCCTTATGGGACCCGATTCCCAACCACGTTTGGTTTCTGGGGTGTCTCGCGGGCACGGCCCCATGTACGGCATTTTACCGCACCACCGTGGAGACTTTGTCACGGTAAATTCAGAACACATCCTTTCCCTAAAGATGACGGGTGGCTCCAAGCGTTCGTGCGACGTTGCCGATGGCAGCATTGTTGACATCTCGGTTGCGGAGTATTTGAGGCAGACCAAAACGTTTCGGCATTGTGCTAAGTGGTATCACGTTGGAGTCGACTTTCCGACGCAAAGCGTTCCCTTAGACCCCTATTTTTTGGGACTATGGCTGGGAGACGGGTCGAGTCGCAATCAGGAGGTTACCAGTGTGGACACGGAGATAGTGAAATGGCTCCGTGGATTTGCAACCGCACATGGGTTGCGGTTGGTAGCGAGAACTTCTTGCGACAGGACACCAACATACGCCCTGTCTGCTGCTAGATGGCGGTATAATCCAGTACGTGAGGCAATGAAACAACTGGGGCTGTTTGGAAACAAACATGTTCCAATGTGCTACAAAGCCAATGACCGTTCTGTGCGACTTGCCGTTTTGGCTGGTATCATTGACACCGATGGGAGTCTTACTCATAGCAATGGTTACGATTGCGTATTCAAGTCGCTTGCCTTAGCTGATGACACAGCATACCTTGCAAGGTCGTTAGGCTTGGCGGTGTCACAACGGATATGCCGCAAGACGTGTACCAATAACGGTGTGAGCAATAACTATTGGCGTCTTCATATTACTGGAGACAACGACGAAGTTCCTACACGCATTCCACGGAAACAAGCGAATCCTCGTCGCCAAAAAAAGGACCACCAGGTATCGGGTTTTGCGATTGAGGAATTGGGCGATGATGACTATTACGGATTCGAGCTAAGCGGCGATGGGCGGTTTTTGCTTGGGGACTTTTCGGTAACGCACAATACGCTCATAATGCAGAAGCGGTTGGAGGCCATGCTGCCGAAGGATTGCGCCGTCTACACTGATCGGATCATGCTCCGAATGCAACTCTCCAAAGGGCTGACAGATATTGGCCTCGACCACGGCATCCGTGCATCCGGTGTTCGGCCAGCGTTACTACGACAGATACAACTCTGTATGCTCCAGACCGAGGGCTCCCGGTCACTTGACAACGGCAATCGCGAAGTCCATCCGGCCGACCTCGTTATCATCGACGAGGCCCACAAGATGGCTGCCGGTACAATGACGGCCCTGGATGAAGAACACCTGCGGTTGAAACCAGAACGGATCAAGCTGGGCTTCACGGCCACACCGCTGGACATCGGACATTTCTACGACGAACTAATCGTGGCCGGCACGAACTCGGAACTGCGCGACTGCGGTGCGTTGCTGCCTGCCTACCACTACGCACCCGACGAGCCCGATACGAAGTGGATCGGCAAGGTCGCGGTGGACGGGGGCGAATGCGGCATCGTCAATTCCAAGCGTACCGAGTACGCCCACCGCGTCTTCGGGCGCGTGCTCGAACACATCCCGATCTACAATCCCGAGTTGAAACCGATGCTGCTGTTCGCACCTGGCGTGGCACAGTCGAAGTGGTTCGCCCAGGAGCTATCGCGACACGACATCCCATCGGCTCACATCGCAGGGGATGGGATCTGGGTAGACGGCGAAGAACTCGACGCGACGGACGACAACCGAGCGATGATCCTGGAGCGGCACGAGGCGGGCGAGATCAAGTGCATCTGCAATCGGTTCGTCATGCGTGAAGGAATTGACGCTCCCTGGATTTACCACGGCATCTTCGCCACGGTGTTCGGGTCGCTCACATCTTACATCCAGGCGGGCGGGCGGTTGCTGCGGAACCATCCCTCTATGGACCGAGTCGTAATTCAAGATCATGGCGGTTGCTGGTGGCGTCACGGGTCGCTGAACGCCAACCGTGAATGGGACCTCGGCTACGACGACCGAATAGTCCAGGGTCTCCGCAAACATCGCCTGCAAGAGAAGAAGGACCCGGAACCCATCGTCTGCCCGAAGTGCAACGCGGTCAGGCTGTGGGGCAAGAAGTGCCCGGAATGCGGCCACCAGCACGTCGGCAAGGTGCGGTCGGTGTTGCAGAAGGACGGTTCACTCCGCGAGATGCGTGGCGACATCTACCGCAAGCCGAGACGCTTGGAACGGACACAGCAAATTGAGAAGCAGTGGGTATCGAGGGTTTGGGCTATCCGCAAGTCGAAGAAAGACACCGTGAAGGGGATGACGTTTTCTCAGATAGAGGCCAACTTCGCGCGAGAGCACCACTGGCAGTATCCGCCGCGCACGTTACCGCAGATGCCGCTGGAGCCTGCGGATTGGTTCAGACCCGTGGCCAAGGTGCCATTAGATCGTCTTTCATAATAGGGTGTCGTGACCCGCACATGAAAGCCAAATCGAAAGGGACGGAATGATAACCACCTACGACGACATGAATAAGTCAATCGTTAAAATTCTCAGGGTGGGGGCTTCGCATCCTTCGCTTTACGCCGCGCAGCGCATCGAAGAACTTGAGGGCGATAACAAGCGGCTGCAAGCAGAACTCAACGCTGCCCTGCAAGAGGCAAAAGCTCAACGGCGGCGGGCACGCGAAGCTGAGGCTGTCCTGGACAAGCTGCCGAAGACCAAGGACGGCGCACATGCTGTGCCGGGGATGGACTTGTTTGCGTCTCGGCCCATGGACGACGAAACATGCCCCCTTCATGTAGAGATACGGGCTGCTTGGATAACCCGTGAAGGACAATCTATTGTCGATGGCGTGGAGGACTACTTTAGCACACGCGAAGCCGCCGACTCGAAAGGCACGGAATGAACTCGGAAATTTTAGATCAATTGCCGCCGCAAAACATAGAGGCGGAGCAATCCGTTATCGGGATCGTGCTGCTGAAGCCGGATATGTTTGGCAAGATGAACCTTACCGCAACGGATTTTCACGCCGAGGAGCACCAGAGGATTTGGCGAGTGTGTGAGGGGTTGGCCAAGCAGGGCGTCGGGATTGACCACATCACGATCATGGACCGATTACGCGCCGAGGACTCGACCGAGAAGCACCTTAGCCGTCGTGCCCTATCGGACAACCACGCGGCAGCATTGGCAGAAGCGGTGCAGTTCGTTGCTGTGACGGCCCACTGGGCATACTACCGCGACATCGTAGTGCGGACACGGGCCAAGCGCTTAGCGATACACTTCCTTATCGA
>Ga0307928_10003784_pt1 | contig 11550 bp, 11 predicted proteins | sample AceLakmetagen232_FD_201815 | JGI IMG/M metagenome (GOLD analysis project Ga0307928, IMG submission 201815) | Saline water microbial communities from Ace Lake, Antarctica - #232 | ecosystem: Environmental > Aquatic > Non-marine Saline and Alkaline > Saline | place: Antarctica: Ace Lake...
ACGATCTTTGAAAAACTCTAAATCTCCGTCTTGCCATTCACGATAACTACCATCAACAAGAGCATTAAATACTCCAATAGGCCCATGACAAAGATTAACATAGCAAGTACTTTGCTCTTTATGCTTACAATCACCACAAATACTTTTATCTTCGCCCATTCTACGAGCAAACATAGGGTGCATATCTCTACGAATAATATATGTTTGTATCATATCACCTGTTTTTCTATTTTCTGATTTCCCAAATATACCAGTAGCAACACAAGCAATACGTTCGCCATCTAACAATGACTTACCACTCCAAAGAATAATACCGATAGGTTTTTTTTGCTTCATTTTATTTCTCCAAAAAATACTATTAACATTTTACCAAACTAAAAAAATCAACGACTGGAAAATAAAAAAACCCCTTTACCATTATAGTAAAGGAGTTTTATAGTATCCCATGAAGGTATGGGGGTGTTATTACTTACTTGCAGACCTTACAATCTTACGTGTTACCGCTGTTGCACTAATATTGGTTTTGTCAAGAATACCTGTTGACTCCATAAGCTTCAGGTTAATCAGGTTTTCCATAACAGCATTAGCGCCGCCTTGACCACCACCGATAATCATAGTCGATGGAACGTTAATCATTGCCAACGCTTCTGCAACTGCTCTTGCCTTATCAACCTCAGCACGAATCAAAGTTTCTTCAAGTTCGGTAATATCACCCGATAACTCAATAGCTTCTTTCTTACCTTCAGCCATAGCAATCAATTCTTTCTTAAGCTCCAAAGCTGTTTCTGCCTTGATCACTGCTTGCTCAAATATTGCTGATTCAGCCATAAGCAATGTTTGCTTGTCAAGGTCTGCAACTGATAGCAACTGTTCGGCTTTTGTCTCTGCTTCAATCTTAGTTTGCAAAGCTACATTAGCTTTCAATTCAGCTGCAATAACCGCTGTTGCCATTGCTACATTACCTGCCGCTTCTGCCTCAGCCTTTTCACGAAGACCTTTTTCGATAATCATCAAACGTTCTTGAACTTCTTTGCTACGTTCAGCCTTTGCCTGTTCAGCACCAAGATATGCTTCTTTCTTAGCCGCAAACTGCTTACGCGTCTCAGGGTCATACTCCGTTGCTGTAACCGAAAACTGTGTTACTTCCATCTTAAATTTGTCGGTAATAGGAGATATAGTCGTAATAATAGGTTTCCCATCCAAAAGTTTGATAGTAGTCCTGAACAGTGTGATTTCTTGACCTGTTTCATCAGTAGTGTCCTTCTTAACAACTTCTTCAAGATTCATATCATATAAACCTTTTGTCATCTGATTCAATACCAACTGCCTAAATTCAGACTTACGTGCTGACTGATTCTCAGATGCACTCATCAATGGTGCTGTAGATTTCATACAGTCAATCATAAACGATTTAATAGATGCTTTGATATTATCACTAATCCCACCAAACTGTTGGTGAAATGCTATTCTATCAGGAGAAGAAATAGGTGTTTGCACACGAATATATGTGCTAATTTGTGCAGTGCCACCATCATTAAACGTTACTCCGACAGACTCTATTGCTTTATCTCCATCGGTAGGGTCATCATTATAACGGAATTCGATGTTACGAGGCATTGCCCAGGTTTTAGCAAAGCCCTTCAAATATGGACCAGGATTTTCCTGAATATATACTTCGCCCATAAGAGGCTGAACAACGATATACTCCTGAGCATCACATATGCCCATGGCACTCGTAAAAATAACGACTCCAATAATCGCTGCAATAACTACTACGCCAATTGTAAAAATACATTTGTTACTCATAATTTGTTACTCCATAAAATTTTACATTAATTATTACAATCCACGAATGATACACTATCATTCGGTGCTACTACAAACCTTCATAGTTTATTTCATTGGCTATCCCCCTTATCTTTCTTAGCATTAACACCCCGCTTGCCAAGAAATTCATTTATATCATTTGATTTACTCTTAAACTTTTCAGATTCTTTCATATTTTGCTTTGCCTGCTTACCAAGGTCTGTCTCCGATTTGAAAATGTCTTTCATAACATCCTTAGAAGTAGTGTTAGTGTCTAACTTGCCTGAAAACAAGTTTTTGCAAAACTTATCATATTTTGGGCTTCTGATCAACTTGATAAAAAGCACTGCAAGTATGGGCACTACAATAAATAATATTCTATACATATCTTACCTTCCTATTCTATTAACTTAACATCCTACCAAAATAAAAAACTCATCGACTGGAAATCTATTATATAAACTTTCACTTTCTTATCAAGAGAAAAATAGAAAACTGAAAAAATCTTCATAACTTTTGCTCCCTACTTGATTTAGTGCTATACTATTTGCAATTCTTCTTTCATCTTTTGCTCTTTTGCATTTTCTTCGATACGTTTTGATTCGATTCGGTGCTTATTCATAATCTTTGAAAAGTTATAAACATGAGTCAAAGGATTCACCCAATAACTTTGTCTTGTAACTTCATAATACTTTTCATAGAATTCAGGGCCGTGATTGTGTGTTCCTGCCGTATCATAACAGTGGGCCATTTCATGACATAGAGTAGTAAATAGGTCCAGAACAGAACCAACGTTGTTGATACTATGATCAGCCAACCATGTTCTATCAAGAGCAATATAAGAAAAGCCATCGGTCCAAGCCGATGCAACATCACTAACACCGATACAGATTTTACGATTATCCCAACAAGCCAAGCCATCAAGAGCATCGACAATACGTTTCTCTGTCTTTTTCAACTTATCATAAGGAATATAATGGTAAGTTTCAGAAAACTTGTCTTTCAGTGTTACGCATCTGCAACTATCAGAAACATGTTCATTACCATCAAACATGACAAACTGTTGCTTTAATACTCCCAACTCCTGAATCCTATGTTCGGGATAATACATATCATCCATTGCATCTGCCCATAGCCAATCAAAAAACTCATTAAGTGGACCATCATAGCCCATTTCCTCAATCATGTCTTTGTCAAAACAAAGGGCTTTATTTGACTGCATAGACTTGTCTGCAACCATATCACCCTTTGGAGCAAAACACCAAGAACGACAATCTTTGACAAACATTTTCCAAGAAATCCATTTATCATTAGTCAATCGTAAAATACGTTTGCTCTCGTATTTATAAGCACTTTGTTCGGCATCACGTAAGCCACACAACGTATTATAACGTTCAAAGGCAGATTGTGCAACATACTTTTTGGTCGCTTTTTTTATCTTGTTTTCCAAGACGATTTTGTTGATTCCCTGATAAATAGGGCAGGTAGAATCGACATCGTTTCTTGCAAAATTAACTTTCAACATAGTCTTAGAAACAACAATACCACCAACACCTACATCTTTGATCGTTCTTGACATAACATACACACCTAAGTTATAAATCTTCAACTGTGAAGTATCGGAAAACTTGTAATAAGCATGTTCATCTTCATAATCCCAATTCAGTGTTGCAGGGTCAACCGATACAACTTCATCATTAAACTTGACAGGGATTTTGACATATCTTACCTGCTCTTTAACCTCTTCTTTCAAAGACTTGACGGAAGAGACAGTATAATTATCTAAAGGGTTTTTATACAACTCGATGTCAATATTACAACCATCGACATGTTCAAGACCATCCTGCAAATGATAATCTAACTCCATGGCATCAACATCAACTTCCATCTTAAATGTTGCTGTTCTCCATGTATTTTTGCCAAAAGCAAACATTTGACCACGACCCATACGGAACTGTTTCCATATAACATTTTCACTTGATTCATGGGGCTGACCAAAGGTTTCAAAATGACTGGCCAATTCTTCTTTGGTTCTGATTCCGATACCATCGTCATATATAGATAGGAATGCAGGAGAAGGATTGTTTTTGTCTTTGCTCCTTTCAGCCATGAAATTAATATCAATTTCTGTAGCACCTGCTTCTACAGAATTCATTGTTCCCTCAAGAATTGCTTTCTTCAACGAACCAGCCTGACGCTTAATTACGTCAATTAATAATTTCTCATGAGCGACTAACTTACGTGTCTCTACTTTGTCCGACATGCTTTGACCTCCATCAAATACTATTAACATCATTAATTTAATACTACTTACAACTTACTATTTTAAAAAAATTAACGCCTGGAAAATTATCTTTTTTGAAATCTTACAACAAATTTCTTATACCATTGATTTTTTGGAACAGCAAATTTAATAGAAAGAATATCTCCTGCCCATATACCAACTTTATTATAATCAGGATTACATTCGTAATAATCCCCACCACCACGATTATTACCACAAGCAATAAGTAGAGGCAAGGGATTAACAATCCAACCATCATTATCAGGTAGTTCATCATATCTAACATATAGTTTCTTAGTATGATTTACCAACTTAACTTTTTTCTGCGTATCTTCATCCATAAAGATAGTAGAAATTATTTTACCAGACTGACTGCATTGACCATAATAATCAACTTCTTGTTCTTCCTCCCCGTAATAGCCTCCTGCCCACACAATGCGTTTCTTATACCATAATCCACCTTTAAGCATAAGTTCCATAATTGCTCCTACAAAGTTATTACCTACCCATGAATGCTCCATAAGCTTTATGCCACTACCAAAATCATGACCATACATCCATTGTTTATCATCAAGATTTATTGTTTTATAATACTGACCCATTTTTTATTCTCCGAAAAATTAATATTTACATTCTACCAAAATAAAAAACTTAACGCCTGGAAATGTTACTTCTTTCGATCAGGGTCATTAGAAATGAGTTTATAATCTTCATTATGTAATAAATCATAGGGGAGATGCACACATTTACGTTGTTTCTTGTTAATCATTATCCCAAACTTCTTTTTAAAATCTGACTTAGTATAGATATCCATATGATCGATATCTTCCCTCTGCCAATTAACTATATCACAACCCTTCATCTTATTAGGAGACCAAGTACCTTTTGTGGGCTTGAGCCATACATATATACAATCATCATCTTCGTCTCTAGTTATGTATGCTTTTTCTGTTTTAGTATTCATCTTCATCTTCTATCCCGAATAATTTATATAAGGACTTCTCTAATTTAGATTCATAACTAAAAGAACTCATACCTGCCATAGAATCCCAACAATCACGATTTGCTGAATCGACTATATCTTGAGCCTTTGCATCAACAAAACTTGTAAGATCAGATAAAAATATATTAATATTTTCTTTCTTCTCTTCTTGATCTTTTAAAGCTTTTTTTAGATTTGCTTTCATTTTATATCATTCCTTATTGACATGTCATCTATGTCTATATCTTTTTCTTCAACTATCTTCTTAATATGAATCTCTAAACCACACGCATCACAAGATAACATATGCCATTCAAGACTCTCAAGCTCATCAAGCAAATGGATATTCATCGGACAGAACCATTTCTTAAATAGCCAGTGAAAAAATCTATTATCCATAAACTTAAAATATGTTATACCACGATAATTATTCATTTATCTCGCTTTCAATAAATCCCTTTGCTCAACTGCCCAATGGTATACTTCACTCAAATTAGTGATATTTACACCCTGTTTTATAGCTGAATCTTGAAGTTCCCTAGTCGTTACAAATATGTCCGCATTGGTGATATCTTCACCCATATGTTGTGTTAATGGTGAATCATTCTTAGATATTGAAACTTCTTTTAATATTTTACTCATCATAACTTTCTAAATTAAAAAATTAAACGCCTGGAAAAGTTTATAGGGAATATCCAGGAGAGGAGTCGAACCTCCATTCACGATTGTTTGGGAATCGTAGCGATGCCTATTTGCTTACCTGGACCTATCTTCCTAACGGATCAATATCCGACTTCTCTTCCTTTTCCTTCTCTTCTTTCTTTATTGCTTCCCAAATTTCTTTTCGATGAGCAGTTACTGATCTAGGGGCACTAATTCCTAAGCGAACTTTGTCGCCTCTAACATCTAATATAGTGATTTCAACATTATCGCCAATCATTATAGACTCGTCTTTTTGTCTACTTAATACTAACATAATTATACTCCGTCATAAAATTTACATTTAATTACCCCTGGGCGGAGTTGAACCGCCAACGAATCGCTTTTAAGGCGATTTTCTCTTGCCAGTTGGAATACAGGGGCGTATTTCATATTTATATTATACCACAAAAACTACTACGTGCAACAAGAAAATGAAAAAAAAGTATTACTTGTTAACAGGACCAGAAGGATTCGCACCCTCACCGAAAATTTTGGAGATTCCCATGCTGCTATTACACCATAGTCCTATGTTAAAATAATTGCTCCTATCTAGACTCGAACTAGAAATAAAAGCTTCGTAGGCTTTCGTGATATCCATTTTCACTATAAGAGCTCGTAATATCCCTAAAAGTTTTTACAAAAATATAAAAAGGATTTTGTGTATTTTTATAGAATATGTAGTTATAAACTAATTTTATTGGAGAAAAAATGATAACATATATAGAATTGAGATGTGAGCAGTGTAAAAAAATTATTAAAAGAAAATTAACCCTTCACAACGATAGAACCAAAAAACGTAAGAATAAACATATATTTTGTAGTGGTTCTTGTGCATATAAGTATAGAATAGAAAATGACAATATCAAAACTAGTTGTGAGTTTTGCAATAAAGAGGTTATAAGATCTAAATCTCAAACAAAAAAATCTAAATCAGGAAATCATTTCTGCAGCAAATCTTGTGCCGCTAGTTATAATAATAAACTAAAACGCAAGTCAAGAAGATCTAAAATAGAAATTAAATTTTATAATCTAATAGTCAAAGAATTTCCTAATCTTAATATACTAGCAAATGATAAAACTATGTTAGACGGATATGAAGCAGATATTGCTATACCTAGTCTTAAACTAGCTATTGAATGGAATGGTATAGTTCATTTTAAACCTATTTATAGCCAAACTAAATTAGATAAAATACAAAATAGAGATGCTGAAAAACTTAAAATAGCATCTAACAAAAACATTAATCTAATAGTTATATCTGATCTAGTCTCTAATGACAAAATCTTACAACAAGCTTTTAATGATGTTAAAGATATTATTAATAAACTGATTTAGAATATCCGAGGTTGGATTTGAACCAACGACATTTGCTTTAGAAGAGCAACGCTCTAATCCAGACTGAGCTACACGGACGTTTTATTCAGTGCTAAAGACCTTTAAAAATCTCTTTAATACATTCATCTGTATCTATCATTTCAGACAGTTGAACATCATCCCAAAAAGGATCAGCTTTTATTTCCAGATCAGGAAGAAGACTATGAATATATTTAGGACTTACTGCCATAACTTCTATGTCTCTCATGTCTAAACTATCACTCCTAACACCTCTTGACTCATGAACTCTTACCACAATATAAGGCAGATCTAAAGCAGTTACTTCAAGAACCTTACCGTTGTAATGATCCTTTTCTTTGTACTGTATCTCAGGACCATTCGGTGTTGGAAAGACCCTTTGCTCGACTTTACCTCTTAGAATAGTGATATACATACCTTCTCTAACGTCATCCATCTTTAATTTACGCTTCATGTTCGTACCTCTTCTTTAAAAATATTAACACTCTACCTTTTTAAAAAAATCAATGACTGGAAAAATACGCCCGAGAGGAGTCGAACCTCCAACATTTTCATTCTAGGTGAAAAAAGACTGCCAATTGCTTCACAGGCGCGTAGAGAATTTTATTGATCTAGCATGGAAAAATTCTGTAAAACCATGAGGTCGTACCTAAGCAGAATAAGAGATTCGGACTCTCACCTCATGCTCGGCAAGCATGCATGCTACCGTTAACACCAATTCTGCACTAATCTTTTTTCGAAAAATCTAAAATAAGCCCTACAAATCTTATATATCTATGTCCTAATCATCATTGGGATTTAGATCATGGACATCTTAAATTGCAAAATAGACCAGCATTCAGTTCATGAACCAAACGCTGGGTTAAAATCCTTTTTTTACTGAAAATTTCATTTGGTAAAAACAGTTCCCTATGTACACTTAGGAAATACGAGAGACAGGATTCGGACCTGCAACATCCACATTGGAAGTGTGGAACTCTAGCCAATTGAGTTACTCTCGCTTCTATTTTAAAAAGTTCAACGACTGGAAAAATAACAAGGTAGGAGTCAAACTCACTTCATCATTGCACCAAGGCTTTTTTCATTAACCTAGTACAACTTTACTTCGAATGTACACGCAGTATTAAGAGGTCAAGGAGGGAGTCGAACCCTCTTATTCGCTTTTGCAGAGCGATACTTAGCCGTTCGGACACTCGACCAAAATAGAATATTAAAAGGTTTTGCATTATTAAACCACTAGGACCCAGAAAATATTTTATATTACCAAATTAAAAAGGTCAAAGGAGCGGATTCGAACCGCCACACTCAGATTCACAGTCTGATATGCTACCGTTACATCACCTCTGACATAAAAATGGGGATACTCAGATTCGAACTGAGAAGACTCCTGCTTAAGAGGCAGGTGATTTACCTAATAATCTTCATCCCCAAATTATATTAATTTGTAGCTTTTTGCCCACTTCCTTACAGCATTATCGACAAAAAAGGTTCGATACCTTTAATAAAAATAAAAAAATAATGAGCATGAGAGGATTCGAACCTCCAACGTTCCGAAGAATCTGGATTAAAAGTCCAGTGCAGCCTGCCGTATCTGCAACATGCCCGTATGGAACCTAGTGGATTTGAACCACTACTTTACAAATTATGAGTTTGCGGCACTGCCAATTGTGCTAAGGTTCCCATTCAGTGTTACCTTTTTTAAAAATTCAACGACTGGAAAATGGTGACTCCCAGAGTCGAACTGGGTCCTTCGGTTCTTCAAACCAACGCTAAATCCCCATCAGCTAAGCCACCGTAAAATCTGGAGACAGGATTCGAACCTGCGTGGGCATACGCCGCTAGTTTACAAGACTAGTCCCTTCAACCACTCGGGCACTCCAGAATAAATTAATAACTTTTACCTTCAACCTGATTAAATGGAGCCTATGGGAACTCGAACCCATCGTACTTCACGCTCTCACGCTTCACTACCACCAACGAGGCGGCCCCTTTGCAGTTATACTCAGCAATTTGAGCTAGTCTATCTTTCACTTACGATCCCGATAGAATGGAGAGTAGGGGAATCGAACCCCTATTTCCAGGTTGCAAACCTAGCTACTTCCCGTTAGTAATGAACTCCCCAGGATATCACTTAACCTAAGTGCTATAAATGAAAATAAAGCGGATGTGTTATAGGTAAAAAGTGTTTAGCGCTCTAACCAGCTGAGCTACAGGTCAACCTAAGCTTTCCTGGTCCGATTCGAACGGACGACCTCTCGTTTAGCATACGATAACTTTTACACATTCAACCCGCTTTAGTTATATTTTGTGCTTTCTTCCCCTTTTCGCCATCGATAATGTCGAAAGCGATACGGTCATTGTTTTCTGGAACATACTTTTCTTTCATCTCCGTGTAGTGAATAAATACATCTGATCCTTCATGATCAACAAAACCATATCCCTTTTTCTTGTCATATCAACGAACATTACCTGTAGGCATTATGTAATCTCTCCGATTCAGTGTTAGCTAACAGGATCTTATCGGAATATCTTTCACTTGTAAAGATAAAAATAACAGATGTGTGAACAATAATAAGCGTATATAAATTTGGGAGTTGAACCCAAGATTTAGCGATAACTTATAATCTTCAACCTGTTATATCTCTCAGAGAGGATTCGAACCTCTGTTCTTCTGGTCCCAAACCAGACGGATTACCAAGCTTTCCCACTGAGAGGTGCTAAAGAGTTGAAAAATGAGGAAGCGGAAGGACATTTAAATGCTGTTTACACTCTCATGCCGATGCGCTTCCATTAATAGCGGGGGTTGGATTTGAACCAACGCAGATATTTCTATCATACTGGCTTATGAGACCAGTGAGCTAAACCAGACTACTCGACCCCGCGATATAATTTTAAACCAACGACATCACTTTTGTCTATACGTCTATATCAAAAAGTATCATTGGCGAGTATTGCTTAATAAAGAGAAAAATGGTGTACGGGATAGGCATCTCACCTATCAGCTTTTGCTTTTTCGGGGGAGGAATTAACAACTGTTTTTTACTTAAACTACCGAACATATATTGGTATTCAGGAAAGGACTCTCACCTCTGTTTCTCCCCTCCGAAGTGGGGAGTGCCTTAGATCAGACGACCTGAATATTTATTATTGGTGCACGAGGCAGGGATTCACACCCCCATCTCTCTAGTTTGAATCTCCCCCACCACAAGGGTAGGGGTTTTCTCAGACTAATATATATAAAACGCCTGTGGATGTGTAGAAGAAATTGGAGCCTCCCAGTTATAGTAATCTCTATGAGATCACGTCAGGGAAAATTTAAAACAAAGGGAATTTGGAACGCAAAGCCTGAAGTATGTTTCAACCCAGGTTTTCTCGAAACTTCTTAGTCTCCCCTTCAAACATATTAGCTTGGCGTTAGCCTCATTTTGAATCTTTCCTAAGTTGTTTCTTCGATACTCACATGCTTTTCCATTCAGATATCGATAACCAATATCAATCAACCCACATATAAATATTTAAAAATACGGATGTGTGATTGCGATAGAGTGTAATTGAAATTTTAAGGTTCGATAACTCTGTTGCTTCAACCCGTATTATATTCTCTCTATTAACTTGTCAAATTGTAATCCACACATAATATTTACTATCATTGCCATTACTACTATGCTTATTACTATATCGTCTTTTCTTTCGCTTGTCAATACTCTTTTTCTTATTATTTTAAATTTTCGGAAAAAATAATAACCCTACTTTACCTAATTCGGTGTTAGCAAAAGGGTTATGGAGATTCGGTGTGAGGAAAAATACCTAATAAATCTTTCTGTGGTAAAAATCAAGATGAATTTAAGAGAAAATTCTCAGTTGATCACAACCACTCAACAGGAGAAGTTCGTGGTCTTCTATGCAATAGTTGCAATAAAGCAATAGGTCATGCTTTCGATGATATCTCTATTCTTCAAAACTCTATTTCCTATTTAAATAAATACTCTGAAGGGGAGTCGAACCCCTGTCAATAGATCGAGAATCTATTATCCTGCCATTAGACGACCAGAGCTTGGCGGGCAAGAACCGTGTATAATCCCTTTACTCCTATACTCCCTTGTATAGGAAACCCTAATAGCCTGACGGGGAATCGGACCCCGATCTCCAGATTGAAAGTCTAGTATCCTTGCCGTTAGACGACCAGGCCATAGTTTATTATGTGCTGTGTGGCAATAGAGATAGGGAGATTCGAACTCCCAACTGACAGACCTTATGAAAGTCCCGCTCTTCCTATTGAGCTATATCTCTGTAATTTTTATAATTATGTCTGAGAAAACCCCTACCCTTGTGGTGGGGGATGAATCAGACATATAATCAGCCGTAGGCTGATGTTTTACGGTCAAGTTCTTTAAAAAGTAAATATTTTCACAATTCTTAAAGT
>Ga0307928_10003785_pt1 | contig 11548 bp, 14 predicted proteins | sample AceLakmetagen232_FD_201815 | JGI IMG/M metagenome (GOLD analysis project Ga0307928, IMG submission 201815) | Saline water microbial communities from Ace Lake, Antarctica - #232 | ecosystem: Environmental > Aquatic > Non-marine Saline and Alkaline > Saline | place: Antarctica: Ace Lake...
CTTAGGCCTAATAATAACATCATCTACTTGATCAGTTAAATTAAGAATTGTCTGAGAAACAACATCATCAGGTGTAGTAATCACTATATCAGCAGTATCTGCCAAACCACCAACATCACATATAATAGAATGTATTTTTCCTCTAACAACAGTTTGTGATGTAATTGCTGCAGAACCATCATCTGCAGTTATACCTTTCAATCTATATCTTGTTAATTTAGTTGCCATAATATCACCTCGTATATTGGGCTGTAAATCGCCAGTTAGGTTAAAAAAATAAAAAAAATAAAAAAAAACTATTCGTACATGTATCTGCTAATTTTTTCTTTAGCCAACCACACACTTCTTGCTACTCCATCAAGAGCTTGTATTCCAACATATGGAATAAAATCAACATCATTAGTTAAAGCAGTAGTCCTATACACTTCTCTATTGTTAATAAAGAAATGTGCTTGTCTACTTGCATCAATCTCAATCCTTAGATAATAAATTGTGCTTGCAACAACAGTGATTCCACTATCAGCATTTATAACTACATCACCAATTGAACTTATAATGTGCCAAGTTGTATCAACATCATCTGTGCTGAATCTAAAGAATACTTGATCAGCATCTGTTGCAATAACTGGTGTGCTTGTAAGTTTCAAACCAGCCCAAATAAGCGTAGTAAGAATTGCAGAATCTGTTTTAATAACTGCTTCCCAAGCAACTTGATTCTCAGTTCCCCAAGGAACTCCAGTCCAAGCAGTTGCTCCTGTATCAAGATGTGGAAGAACAATCAGTTGATCATCATCTGCACCAGCAGTTTTTAACTCAATACCACCAACAGTTGTTCCAAATAAACAATTTGCATCAGCAGCACTTGTTCCAAGAATCTCAAAATCTCTATTAGCATTTCTTGCAGCTTCAGTAGTCCAAACTTGATCTATTGTTGCACTCAACTGAGGAGTCTGCTCAAAATTTGCTGTTAAAACATATCTATTTGAGCCTTCAACTACAGGTTTGTTTAAAACAATAGCTTCACTCATTTCGTATGGTCCATTTGTGTATGGGGGACTTGCAGGTCCTTTTGGTGTTCTCATTCCCTTTGCCATTTTATTTTTTCACTTCTCCAGAGCCTTAGCCCTAATTATAATTTATACAAAAAAAAAATAAAAAAAAAGTTTGACAAAACTTTAAAGTCTTGCCATTAAGTAGATCGTTCGTGCCTCACTACCAGTACTACCTGGAATAGTAAGTACTCCTACAGTAGTGATTGCAGCAACAGGAAGCCATCCATCAGTTGCAGCTTGGCAACTTGCAGAGACAATATCTGTTGCAGTAATTATTGAACTAATGTCTATTGTATCAGCATTAACAGCAGTTGCTGGTGTTACTATCTTATAAACATTCCAACCTACTTGTGGTTGTTGTGTGACTGTGCAGTCACCTATATCAATTACACCCATTTCTTTTCACCTCTAAGCTATGTTATCTATGAAACTATTAAAGCTTGGAGCTCTAAGAACTAAACATTCATAGATTTTCAACATGAACTTGCTACTATCATTAGTTTGAGCTAAGTCCTGATAAGTCATATCTTGCAATACTCTCATTTCGATAAAATCAGTATCTAAAAAGAATATCTGTTTTGCACCACTTGTATTACTCAAGAACATACTTGGAATACATGGAATTGGTCCAACCATAGTTTGCAATACTAACTGAGGTGGGATTCCGAAAGGCAACTCAGCTCCAGCAACCAAATCACTTGGTCTGAAGTTAAATGTGTCAATCATTATCTTTCTCAAATCAGTAACAACACTACTTGAAGCAATTGCAAGTTTAGGTCTTCCACCATTATCAAAAGCGGCTTGAACTGTAGCTTCTACATCATCCCATGTAAGAGCTGCACTTGCAAGATCAGTTTGATTAGTAGTTCCCTGTTGAATAACAATACCATCATATTGTGTTGCATCAGCTGCAATACTTCCATTAAGAATCAAGTTTTCTTCAAGTTCCTTAATAGACCTTGCTTTCATCAAAACTTCAAGTTGTTTTGCATTTGGAGCACCAGCAGGACTGAATGTTCCTTGTCCCATACCATTTCCAGTTGGATTAAATCCTTCAACCATATAACTTGGCATTGCTGCCTGCATTGGCCCAAGAACTCTTCCAATAGAATACAAAAACTTAATTGGTTTTGATTCTCTACTATAAGTGTCATCTGCTTCAGGAAGTGCAGCATCTGCAAGTGCAGTATAACCTGCTCCTTTAGCTGTTATAACATTATAATCAGCAGTCATTCCTTGATTAGTGACTCTTGGTATCATTTCAACAAGAGGAGTCCATTTCCTTGATTGATCAACAATTCTTGGATCAACATAAACTGGTACAAGTGCATAACCTGCAGTTCCTAATCCACCACTTGTTGGACCAAGAGCTTTAGCTTGAACAGACCTCATTCCTACTTCCATAATATCTTTCAGTTCACCTCTTAAATCAATTTCATTCCAGCCATTAACATATTGTACGCCAGCCTTCAATTGACCAAAAGAGACTTGGTAAGCTCCAGCATGATCGAAAGCTCCACCGATTGATTTTGTTCCTACATTACTCACTTTATTTCACCTCATTATGCAACTAAATCAAGAGGTCCTTTGAAACTTTTAGTTTCAGATTCTTGATTATTTTTTGCATCTTTTCCTTCTGCCCCTTTAGACTTATGTAAAGGTTTCTCTACAATTGCCTTAAGATCAGCATTTTCTTTTTTCAGATCCTTAACTTCTTTCACTAAACCTTCAACAACAGATTTAAGATCAGCTAAGCCCTTTGCCTCAGTTTCAGAAGTATTTTCTGTTTCTTCAGCACCAGATGCATTACTTGCATCACCTGTTTCTTCTTTTCCAGTAGCTTCTCCTTCAGGAGGTTTAGCATCTGGAGCAGTAGCATCAGGATTTTCATCTTTCTTTTTAACCATTTTTGTACCCCGCTTTTTTTTATCTTTCAGAGTCATAGACTCATCTTGATCATAATTTATGTTACTAATTTTCTCACTTAACTCATACGCATAATCCCAGAGTCTGCTAATAGCATTTTCTAATTCTGGGTGAGTATGCTCTCCCATAGGCTTCTCATCAGTATGAATATGTTTACCATCTTCATCATAAGACTTCTTTTCCTTATTTTTTATTTCGATTTTTTTCATATCATCACCCTCTTTAGATTTCAAAAATTCTAAACTCTTTGCCATAACAGCAGTCATAGTTGCACCAGGATTAATAGGGTTTCCAGTTAAAGCAACATTCAATAAATTAACATTATCAAGTAAACGAACATTCTTTCCTTCTCTGTTTGCACTGATTGTTTTTGTTGGAATATAAGCAATACTAAATGCGTCATAAAAACCTTCCTCAACATTACTCCATAATTCTTCAAAAGTCATAACAACATTTCCTTTTTCATCAAACTTCTTCCAAGTTGGATTAAGTCTCCAAGAAATCTTCAAACCTTTAGAATCACGATCTTTACTTAGTGCCTTACCAAGAACTATTCTTGTTTTATTTACTTCAGCTTCTAACTCACTCTTTCCCCGAAAAGCTTCATGCTCAAAATCAAGTTTAATTGTACGATCCTCAAATTGAGAAAACATACTATCCATACAATTCTTTGTTACAATATCATTCACAAGATCAATATCTTCTGTTGAAATATATCCTTCAACATAATACTCTTTGCCTTTTTTCCCAATTACAGATTTATAACTTAGTTTTCCGCTATAAAAAATGAAAGGTTTCACTGAATCTTTATTTGCCATAGTATTACCTCATGATATGATATATTTAAATTTTTTTAGGGTTGAGCATTAATTAAGGTTTATTTAACCCACAACTTTAGAAATAGGTTTTTATATCAATAACTGTTTTTTTACTATGGCAACTGCCACAAAGCATCTGCAAATTAGTTAATTCGTGCTTTTTACAAATTCTATAAGGGATAATATGATCACAATATAAATCTTTTTCTTTTTGAGAAACCCCGCATTTAACACAACAATGATTATCTCTTTTTAAACAAATTTTTCTCAATTTAACAAATTCTTTTTCTTCCCACCATTTCATAGTGGGACTCATCTTATTCCATGGCGTGTTTCCAAACAAACCGTTATTGTTTCTATTATTCAGGCTTAAAAATCCAGCTGGATCGACAGTTGGGATGAGCAGGTGGCACAGGCCCATTCCATTCACCATTAGGATCCTCAAAATCTTCATCAAGATTCTTCCTCTGACCATTCAATCTCTTACAAAGAGCACTTGTACGATTATCAACAGCAGCAGAATAAACCTTTTTCCCTTCAACACCACTTTTCATATAACCATGTAATCTTCCAAAGTTAGCAGCACGATTAGTTTCAGTTCTCGCAATCATATCAACACGATTATCACTAACATCAAAAACTGCAGATACATCTTTCTTTAAAGCATCAGCACTTTTACCATCCATAAACCCTCTCTGCATAACTTGTCTTAGTTTCTCAGCAATATCATCATTCATTCCTTTGATATTATCAAAAGTATAACTTGAAATGTAATCAATAGCGTTCTGATCAGGCAACATATTAATATTTAGATCTTTCTCTGCATCCTCAAAACCTTTCATATAATTATTCTTAATTATTTGATAAGTAAAACTTTTAAGTGCAGCAATAGACAATATTCCTTTGATTTTAGCAATAATACCACTAAAATCTTTAACTTGTTTAAGAACATTTGTCCCAATAGCCAAATCAACAATCTTCTTTATCTCTTTCTCACTTTCCTTAAGAACATACTTGATTCCTTTTTCAAGCTTAACATAACCTGTTGGCCTTTCTCCTTCTTCCAGAATAAGTGGGTTAGGTTGATTCATTGCTTTATCTTCCACATCATCTTGCTCTTTTTTAGGATTTTGTGCATCTTCTTCTCTTTCATTAAAAGGTTTATCAGTTGGTGAATTATTACTAAAATCAAAAGAGTTTTTAGATCTTAAGAATTGACTTGGTGGCTTATCTCCCCACTCCACTTCTTCCAATCCTTCACTGCTTCTTATTTCATTAACAGTTTTTAGGCCAGATTCTGATTGCAACTTGTAAAGCTCGAACTTAGACTTTTCTTCATCAACATCGAACTTCTTGAAAACGAACTTGTACTTAGGCTTTTTGATAACACTTCCAGACTCAGTTTTTATTTCACCCCAATAATCAAACTCACTAACAATATTAAGATTATAAGCAGATTCTAACCTTCTAAGAATAGGATTAATAGCCTTTTTTCTGAAAACTTTTGATTGAACAATTTGATTAGCAGCACCAGCTGCATCCTCAGTGTAACCAAGTTCAACACCAGTAACACCAAAACAAGCCCAAACCATTTTAGAATACCATTTCTGTTTCTCAATAGTTTGCATTTCAGAAGAAGAAAACTCTATTCTTGTGAAAGTAGGAACCTTATTCATAATCGGAACCTTATTCATCATCTTCTTAATATTTCCAAACTCATCCTTCTTAAGCTGAGATTGAGACCATTGTTTTTTAAAAGCTTCTACTTCTTCAGCATCAGAATCAGAAAGCCCAATAATACCCTTAGGAACATTATTATCATTATAATATTCAAGATCGCTTTCGATAGAGTAAAGAAGCATTTGAAGATTTTTAGCAAGAGTTTGAACAGCACTCCAACCATAATGATCATCAGTACGCTTCATCTTCTCAATCCAAATTATTTCTTTCTTACCAAAAGGAATAGGCACTGGCCCAGCAATCCAACCATACTGAAAATAAGCAGCTTGTTCTCTCGCAGCCCCTGAAGTAATATCAGTGTAAGAATTAACAACTTCCTGCCTTGAATTATCAACGATTCTGTTATTTATAATAATATCTTCTCTATTAGTGTACATTCCATGAACATCAGGGTTCTTTGTGAAAGTAGCACCATCTCTTGCAACAACTTCAACGAGATCTTCTTTAAGATTATAAACCTTGTTTAGTATTCCAGAATTAATTTCGAGCAAGTCTCTCACAGGCATTTCAATGAATACTTGCTCAAATGTTTCTTTATTAGTATTTGGGTTTAAGAAGAAATTCTTTATATGTTCTTTTTCAGCTTCATCTTCTTGATCTTCCATTCCTTTATTTGGAATAATATCCCATTCAATAGAAGTAACTTCGCTAATAATCGTGTCTATACACATTTCTACATAAGGTGTTTGTGCTAAATACCTTACATAGCTCATATTAGCAAATCTTGGGTACCCGAATGGTGGTTTATATAAAAACTTTGGAATGTAAGCCTTATTGATTCCTTCTCTGGTTGTTTCAGATAATGAATTAATTATTATAACACTCTTCTTGTTAATATTTAACCAATTAAGTATTGATGCCATAAGCATGAAGTCTTGAAGATAATAAATTAAATAGTCTCACCTTTATTTAAATTTTTTTAGGGTTGAGCATTAAATAGAAATGTATTAATCAACAACTAAAAACATATTTTTAATCCTAATAAGTCTATTATAATGCGTTTTTTCTATAAAAGGTTCGCATTATAATAGAATATTAAGCAAACCCGAAAGCTAAACCAGACTTATCTTTCCAAATAAGATAAACAAGAGCATCACCCCAATCAGGACTAAGATCATCAGGATCCTTAACAATCTTACGATTAGTACTTGTTCTCTCCCACCTTTCACTAACTAATTGATGCCTAAGCTTATGACTTGCAGGAATATCAACCATGCCATCCCTCATCAAATCAGCAAGCCTAAAATAATTCTCAGCTTTCTTATTATGAAAAATGTCCTTCTTCATAGCTTTCTCACCATAATGACAACCGAGAACCCTAATATTCTTAATGTTCTTTTCTCTATGAATAATCTGTTTAAGCCTACTTAAAGGACCGCTTCCAATACCAATACGATCAATATTAATCTTCCCCCTAATCTCTGGCTCAATAAAACTTAAAGCTTTCTCAACAATTTTATTAACTAAATTCATTGGCTCACTTTTTGATTCAGACCAGGTACCAACAACTTCATAATTATTCTCATACTCAATACCCCAAATCATAACAGTTTCATCAAGCCCTTTCTCTGCAGGATCACAAGCAACAATCTTAGTGTACTTATTAAGCTCTTCCTTTAAAACCTTAAATTTAGACTCATACTCTCCTGAACTCATATTATTTCTTTTACTTGTTAATTCTCTGAACTCTTTAAGAGTCTTACCTAATTGTTTCTGAAAACCGAACTCTGCTTCTTCAGCTTCAGAAATCCAAATCAAGTTAAACAAGCTATCTTCACCTTGCTCAGGAAACCTTGATTCATAAAGAACTGTGAACTCAAGCGGAGTAAGATCCCTCCTTTGCTGATCAACAAACTTCTTAGTTGTTCTTTCTTCTAAAACAGCTTGCTCCCAACCAATCTGGATAACATGAAAACTTGGATCCATAGTATGCTCAAAAGCAAGATTATCCCTATTCCAAGGATTATAAAGTTCTATAACAACAGCTTCATCAGGATTATCCCCAAGCATTCTCCCACTCTTAGTATAAGCGGCCCTATTAATAAGACAGGCTTCATCTCTGACTAAAATGTCACAGTTATGTGTTAGAATTCCATCAACAAAATAGTTATTATTATCTTCTACTTCAAAATTATAAGTTTGTTTCCCTGCAGGCTTTTTCTCAATTCTTGTGACAATAACCTCTTCCACATCTCCCTCTTGTAATTTGTCTTGCAATGACAACTTAGACATATTAAATAATTTGTCTTTATTACGCACATCTTTTGCTTGAATGTACCCTTTTCCTTTTACATAGACTGGATGATTATCTGTGACAATAATGCTTCCCTCTCTGTGATATATTTTGATTAACTCTCTTTTCGGATTCTTGATTTTATGTTTAATTCTTTGAAATTCACACTTGTTTTTCTTGTGATTATATGAATATATCATTAACTTCTTGTTTGTTTTCCATATATACTCGGCTGTTTTAACTCCTTCATTAGTGAAAATCTCTGCTGATGGTGGCACACATCCGAACCCCATTAATCTGTCTGCATCACCTTCACCACTAAAAACCCTGTACTCAGCACCAGTATTAAATGTCATCCTTTTTCTACTTGCTTCTTTTCCAATCCTTTCCTCACCACTTGCATGAATTTGTGCTTTACTAAGAAGGCTTTTATCTGCAAGAATAAGCTCTGAAAGGTATTGTCTAATAATTCCTGCTTGTTCTTGTTTAGGGCCAAGAAACGCTATCTTTGCAGGTATCCCAAAATCTATTGCAAGTGCTATTCCAAATGCGACACATTGAGTTTTACCATACCTTGTCATTGCAGAAATACTAAGTCTTTTATGTTCAAGAAAAGCTATTTTTCTAACTATCTCTACTTGTCCAGTGGATAAATCAAATCCCCATTTGTGTTTAACAAGAATATCTACTCTTTTGTTTTTAACAGCCCAATCAATCAATTCCTTATCAGTGAGTTCACTCATTCAAGCCACTTCTTCATATTTCCTTGCTCTAAAAAAGGTTTTAACCTCTTATTAGCAATCTTAATATACTCAGGATTCAACTCCATCATTTTATTTCTCATTAATCATGAAAACAAAAATGTTTTCTTTCAACTCAAAAATTATCTCATTAGACTGCAACAAAGAAAACAACATATAACTCATCTGAGAATAATCTAAACAAACCTTTTGGTTTAACCTATTCCTTGTTAAAGGCCTTAACCTTAATTGTTCAAGAATCCTATCCCTTGCTTCTTCATAATTTTCTCGCTTTTGAATCAGATTCATCTTTATCCCCACTATTTTCTTTATCAATAGATTTAATCTTATTCCTACCAAACTTACTAACCAACCCAGGATAAACACGCCTAATACTATCAGCAATCGTAGTAACCCCTTCTAAAATATTAGTATTCTGAATAGCAACAACAGGAGCATCAGCAGGCAACAAACCAATAATCTGCCTACGCTTAACAGACAATTCCTCTTCCTTCTGCAACAATTGAATAGCCCTATTACGATCACAAGACTTCTCAGCAGTATCAAGAGCAATAGTCCAAAGCTTCTGAACTCTCTTATTCTTAGCAATCTCAAACTCAGCAATTTGCTCATCAACAGATTGTTTAAGCTCTTTAATAGATTCAGCTTTCCTGCTTTTAACATAAGAAACAACAGTTCTTGTAGTTATATTAAGCTTTTTAGCAATACTTCTTTGTGAATAACCTGTTAGGATCATGTCCATTACTCTATCTTTTTGTTCTTCTCTTTCTTTAGTGTTCATTTTTTGTAGTAAAAGTGAAATTTATGTTTTGATTAAAGATTATTGTTTTTGCTTTTTACCATTTTCAATAATTTACCTTTTCAGCTCTCTTACCTGTGAGTTTCTCCCATCTTTCAATAATAACCTGACAATAAACAGGATCAATTTCCATCATATAACACTTCCTGTTAAGCCGTTCACAAGCTATTAAAGCAGAACCTGAACCCCCAAAAGGATCATAAACTCCTTGACCTTCTTCAGAACTATTTCTTATTGGTTTAGCCATACACTCTACTGGTTTCTGTGTTCCATGACCTGTTCTTTCATCCGCAACATCATGAGAAGCACCCATAGCATTCATTCCTGCGATTTCCCAAACAGTATGCTCTTTTCTTGAACCCTGCCAGTTATGCTTTGATCCTTTTCTTATAGCATACCATACTGGCTCATGTTTCCAATGATAATCTCCTCTGCTAAGTGCGAAATGAGGCTTCACCCATATTATCTGGTTTATTACCTCAAATCCTGAATCTTCTATTGTTTTTTGGACTTCACCAGAATATTTTCCTGCATGATAAACATAAACAACATCTCCTTTGAATAACTTATACGCTTCTGACCAATCAATTCTATCATCATTTTTAACTGCACCTAAAGCTCTAACAGGATAATTGTTTCCTAAAACCCCTTTTTTATCTGCTTCATCTCTCCATTTAGGATCATAATTAACACCATAAGGCGGATCCGTTACCATCAATATAGGCTCATTCCCATTCATTAACTTAGTAACATCTGACCCTTTTGTTGCATCCCCACACATTAACCTATGATTTCCTAATGCAAACAAGTCACCAATCTTAGTCTTATTCTTATTCTTTAATCTTTCATAAGCATCAACAGCAACAAACTCGTCATCAACAACTTGTTTATCTTTCTTTAATAATTCTAAAAGTTTCTGATCTTCAAAACCAGTAATAGACAAGTCTTCACCAAGAAGATCAAGTTCTTTCAACAACACATAAAGCTTATCCTCATCCCAACTTCCACTAATCTGGTTCAAAGCAACATTCAACAAAGACTCTTTCTCCCTTGATAAATTAACAAAAGAAACAGGAACCTCAACCATTTCAAGAACTCTCGCAGCTTCAAGCCTTTGATGACCACCAATAACAATATTAAGTCTTTCAGGATTCTTATTCACAATCACTGGCTCAACGAAGCCAAACTCTTTAATAGATCTTACTAAAGAACCCAATTCTTGCTTGCTTATCTTTCTCGGATTCTTATCATTAGCAACTAATTCACTAATTTTAACATTGAATACTTCCATTATTATCACTTACTTAGATTCATCCAAAGTCTTCTGTTTTGGCTTATAACCAACAATACCAATCAAGTCACACACTTTCTCTCTGAAAGCAACAATTACATCAGGCAAAATCTTTAAACTCACAACATCAAAATCACCAATCTTACTTGGCTCTATTTTCATCTTAGACCAGATTCTATGCTCAACATAACTAAAAGCATCTCTTGAAGTCTTATACATCCTTGTATCAAGCTTCTTTTTAATCTCAGTTTCTAATTCTTCAAGTTGTGGAATACTAAATATTAATTTAAAAAACCAACACTTATCTTCACTTGAAGCTAAAAACTTCTGTTTATGGTAAGAAGCAACTTCTTCCAATGTCATATCAACTTTTATTTTACTCACTTTTATCATCCTCACTATTTTCTTTATCCTCAACTTCTTTTTCTTCAACACAAATATTTGAACCATGAATTTTTAGTTCAACAGGTTCTCTTGTTTTGTCTTTAAACTTTTTAGTTTCAATTTTAGTCATTTCTTTGCCTTCAAATTCAATACCATATTTTGAACCATAACAGATAATTCATCAAAACTTCTCTGAATCTTAAATGCAAAAGCAACAAGTCCAGTTAAATCATTCTTGTTAATCAACTTATGGCACTTCTCACAAACAGGACACACAAAATTCTTCTTAGGACTTAAATGTTTAGGCAATGTATGATGAGATATTACATAACCTTTTTTCCCACAAACCCAACACTCTTTTTCCCATGCAGTTATCACAAGACCAGATGCTTCACTCATTTTAGTTCTCTCCCTGCTTTCTCATCAATAATATTATAAATCTTTTTTATATCTAAAAATAGTGAACCTTGTGCTTCTGTTTTTATTCTTTCCTTGATTGTTTTAATAAAATCCTTAACATCATCAAACTTAAATAATCTTCCTA
>Ga0307928_10003788_pt1 | contig 11547 bp, 23 predicted proteins | sample AceLakmetagen232_FD_201815 | JGI IMG/M metagenome (GOLD analysis project Ga0307928, IMG submission 201815) | Saline water microbial communities from Ace Lake, Antarctica - #232 | ecosystem: Environmental > Aquatic > Non-marine Saline and Alkaline > Saline | place: Antarctica: Ace Lake...
AGTAGTAGAATTATATATCTTATCGCCATACCCAGTCCGATCTTGATCTTGGCTCATTGTTTACACCAATATTAGTAGACTTGCCGAAGAAGTCTTTGAAGCCAGCCTTGAGAGCAGGACTGTTGCTTTTAAGCCTGAAATCTCCTGTTGATGGGTCAACGAACTGAGGGTCAGCCTCTATTGTATTTGGAAGGAATATCTCGTGAGTTTTATCTGTCAGTGCAGAGTAGAACGGAGTTGTCAACGCAACACCTGCCGATGTCCATGCTAGGTTGTTGCTTGAGCCTGCGTTTACATTGCCCCCCGTAGGAGCACTATATATCGCGGTATCATTTGCGGCGAGAGTCACGAAAATATTGTTTACGGCCAAATCCCCTTCTAACGCATTGTTATATATACAAGCCTCGGTTTGATTATAGAAGATGCAATTAAATAAACTGGCATTACCTCCCACGGAAAAACATCCCCATGTCCCCCCGTAAAAGAAACTATTTTTTACCATTGCACCCGAACTTAGCCCTACGTATTTTGCATTTATAACACAATTTTTTAATGTCACACGATTTGTTATACCTAAATCAGCTTTCGCCCCAAATAGACATGTTGCAGGAAGAACAAACTCACCCTCAGCAACGCCTGTATTGGCCGTTACGTCATAGCTCAGTCTGTATACTTTTCCAACTGTGTTTACAATGTCCTGCCCAATATAAAAATTGCCACCACCACCTGCGTCCGTAAACTTACAGGTGTTAGTGTCTATTGTAACGCCTACTGCCGTATGCTCAGTCCATCCAGTGAAATCAGTAGTAAAAGTGCCATTGGTTACAAGAGTTGCTCCCTCCGTCCACCCCTGATTATGACCGACAAAATGTACTGTATCCTCGGCTGGAGAAACATAAACACCGAATGCAAGCGAGCAACATGCTAGAAATATTAGTAAATGTCTCATTTAAGGTACCCCCTAATTACAACATCATCCCCATCACGCTCAACTACAGCGGTCGGGGCTTTGTTTAGTATAAATGCTTTAGCTACTTGGAACTTAGCTTCCCTGCGGTCGTTCTCTATATCCGCCTCAATGACCTGTCGTATCTGGCCTACACTTCGCCTGATTGAATTTGGGTCAGTGCCGAGGTAACTAGACACCTGCGTAACTGTCAGGCTCTCGTACCATTCCTGTGTGGACTCATGCGTGTCCAGGTATGTATACAGCTTCCGCCAGTTTATACCTGCATAGGCAAACGACCCAAGCATCAGAAATATGATTATCTTTTTCATGTGAACTCCTATTTTAGGTAACCGTACACTTCGACTGAGATTACAAGAGTACCCGTTGTGTCATCTTCAATGCTGATACTAAACACATCTGCCGCGGCCTGAGTTACGACTGCATTTACAGGGCTATCACGGAGGAAAGTATTAATTGCTCCAAACTCAAACGTCTGGCTGTCTATAAAGTCATCATAGGTTGCACTGTTGCCGCCAAATGACGCTGTAAATGTTTGCCCTGCTGTCCACGATGTACACTCAATCATCACTGTGGTCGGGTAGAACGTATACCCCGTAGGAACAGTGTATAGTGTTGTTGTTGCTACCGCTGTTGCATCTATGCCTGTTACGGTAATATGTACACTCTCAGTGCCAAATCCGATATTGTCAATCAGTGTGAGTCGCGAACCTGCGTCAATTGCCCCAGCAGCTGTATTGCCGGTAAGATTGTTACCGTGTGTAAGAAGCTGACTAGTCGTGCCACTATCAATCATGTAAAATCCATACAATTGCCTCACGCCAGCTCGGTTTCCGCATCTATTTCCAGTGATAATAACATCAGTAATTGTTGTTCCTGCTGCTGATAGATATATACCAGCGAGCCTATTGTCCATACAAACATTGCCACTCACAACTCCATCATTGGTCGTACCTTGAATATTTATTCCGGTCCCAGCATTTGATGAATCATCCTGACCAGAACATTTATTGCCTGACACTACAAAATCGGTACAACCTGCTAATTCAATGCCATCTTTTTCACCATCAATCACAATATTGTTAGATACAACTACACCAGAAGTATCATTGACCAATATTCCGATACTTCGTGTTCCGTCATGGATTGTGCCTTTGACTGTGCATCCGGTAACTATGACATCTTCCGAAGTCCCTGCTGCATCCTCAATAAAGACACCACAACCATCACACCTGTCAAAAGTGCAATTTATAATAGATAAGTTACTTGTGCCAATGCAGTGAGTACCAAAACGAGAAGATTCGGGTGTGGTTATTACGCAATCCTCGAAAATTATATCCGCAGGTGCTGTTCCGCCTAATATCTGAGTAACAAGGCTATCTTTCTTTGCCCCTGTCGTCTGGATGCCCCGGACCCTTACAACTTGGCTGTCTGCGACATAAACACCATAATAACACTCGTAAGTCTTTACGTTCGTGACTGTTCCATTAACACAATCAACTAGCAATATTGACCCATCACCAACTTCATCGCCCCCGCCATTGTCGGTTACATTCCTAACATCGAACTTAGTACAGGTATCTAGTACTATGCCAGAATCTATGTAGTTAAGGAAGTCAATGTCTGTGATGTCGGCGTTTGTCACCGTATCAAATTTTATAATATGGTTAGTATCTGCCCCGCCTGCCGTCTGGTTAGCCTTGTTGCCGTCAATGAATAAATTGCTCAGTGTGATGTCAGTATTGTTTGGGTCGGCATTCACAAATAAATCGTCGTTAAAATCGGTTTTTAGCTTAATAGTCACCCCGCCAACACCAACGATGGCTGTATAACTCGACATCTCAATCTTTGTATTCGCCGTATACAGGCCCGGTGTTAGAACCAGCGTTCGCATGTTCGTCGCCGACAACGCGCCCATCTGCGAATCCCTGCTAGACGAGACAAGCCACGCATAAGCAGTTGAAGCGTCGTCATCGGGGTAGATGATCTTAGTATTGGCCTCGACCGATATTGCCCCACTTATTGCATCGCCAGTCAGTTTGGAATATCTCGCCCGCCCGTCCGCATAAGCCGCAACTGACAATGTAAGTAGTATGACTATAAACAATCTTCGCATTTTGTCTCCGTATTTATCTCTTCATCGGGCCAGTTGTAGTTGTCCTCTTGGCAGCGTTCGCACTCCCAGCAATCCCAGTCTTCGGGAAGGTCTACGTTTTTATGCCCACAATATTTGCATGTTGCCATGAGAAAATCCTTCTGGGTTTTTATTATACCACACTTCCCCTCAAAAGTCAAGCATTAAGTGTCAAGATTACCCTCCATCGCGTTAGTTCTTGCATATTCCCCAAAATATCTCTTGGCAAATAGGTCATACCGAAACAATAACGTAAAACACCCCATTTGTCAAGCATATATTAACAAATTAGCAGTATTTTATCTACCAAAAAAGGCAGGCCCCGTTTTCACAAGATCACCTGCCCTTTATTGTGCAATCATATATATTGTTTATTGAATGGCGTTCCTTTCTGCTCTACAAGAGCAATTAAAGCATTCAGTTCGGTTAATAAGCTTGTTCTGCCCTATTGGGCTAATAGTTCTGGGTTGTCGTGTATATTGCCGATTACTTCAAATCGCTTCAAGCCGCCAGCTCTTAACCTTCTTCCGCCATAATCGCCCATGGTTGTATCTAATAGAAACGCCCCTGCCTTATCAGACCAACTTACAGTGGCGATCTCCACCGAATCAGTGAAATGCCTATGGCCACGTATCCTGTCGCCTCCAAACACCTTCTTGCCGTTCTTATCTTCCATCCCTGTGTACTGGCCTACTGTATCTGGTATGACCTCAAATCCATCCATGCGGGTACATCCACAAACCACCAACTTTGGCAATATATATACCTTGCCTTTTTTGACTCCCACGCCATGAATAAGATCACCAGTGACAAACATCCTGTTATCAACCCGCTTGCCGCGAAACTTTATTTCCCTGCTCATTTTGCCTTCCCTTTCTGATTGAGTACTTCCATTGCATTTATACCAATTCTCAATGCCATCCTGTATCCATCCATAAAATCTGTACATGTAGCATCTTCGTTGTGCATGAATTTCAACATCGCTATGGCATCGTCTAAGCTGTTGGGGTAATCTGGTTCATATCCGATCTTTTCGCTCATTTTAGCTCTCACTTTCTAATAGGAATTTAGCCTTGCATTGCATACAACAATAACTGTCTGTTTCCTTGCATGGGTCTGCTGTGCAAACACAACCTGTGTCAGCAAGGTTTTTGATAAATTCCCTCATCCGCTTGTTCTCGGCTTGGAGGATTTCCTGTTGCCTTTTAAGCGTATTACGACAGCCAAAAATATGGTCGTACTTGCGTTCTTCTTTTGTCTCAAACTCAGTGTTATAAAATAATGTTACGCCACAATACTCACATATACACTCATTCATTACATACCTCCCATCAACGCTATGACTTTTGCAGGTGTCTCACGGACAAGCCACGTCAACTGCTTATCACCCTCGCAAACCCTAATGCGGGTAGTGCTAACAGATTCTTCATCAACACTTGTAATATATTTTTCGTTAATATACAAATCTTCACCTCGTCTGTGTTTCGTAAGTCTAATCACATTCCACCTCCCATCAATACGGTTATAACCATCCGCCACGTCTTCATAATCTCAATCATTTCATCCCCCTTTTTCGATTAACCTTTTTCAACATCCTATCAAGTTTGACCTTCGGTATAGGCGGAGAGTCTTTTGCAAGCAAATCGAGCATGTTTTCTATGCCGTGGTTTGGCACGCTATCAGGCGGTGTCTTGCCGTCATAAGTATACATCGGGCAGGACACGGTACATCCTTGCATTGTTGGCTTGCATGGCCTGTCAGGTTCGTGTAAATATATACAGCTTCGTTCTCCCCAACTCATATCAAATACCTCCCATCAATAAAGATTCATGTATCTTGCACCAGACATCAGGATCGTTAGATTTCAAATCCCCCATATTAATTTCATCATCGCAGTACATAAACCTTTGCCAGTACTCATCGCATGTTTTACACCAGTAGGACGCAGCGAAATCACCGCCGTCAACATTAACGAGGTACCGTAGGTTTGTGCCTGCTGGGAATGTCTCTGCACAACCCCAACATTTATGTTTTTTGCGCGTTACGACCATTTTGTCAACTAATATATCGCTCATATCAAATACCTCCCATCAATACAGTCATAACCATCCGCCATGCCTTCATGGCCTCGGCAAATTCAGGGCTGACCTGCCCATGTCCCTGCTTCAACGTGTTGCCCTGCCATTGTATGTCTGACAGGTCTACGTTGCGGCCTGCTGTAGTGTAATCGATGTTGCTGGTTAGTTGCCCGTTAGTGTACTCCTGGGCTGAGACGTGAGTACAGCCTGAGAGCAATGTGGCAATAAGAATGGCAACTACCCCAATATATAATTTGTTGAATCCAAATTGTATTAACGCTTCTATTCTGTCTAGCTGTTCTTCATTCATTGCTTATTATCCCTTAAACATATTTCTGTTAGCCAATAATTGCACATTTCCCCGCATAGCTCGGGGCAGGGCTTATCCCAGCCGAACCGCTGACACATTTTCAGTTGGTCTTGATCGCCGTTTTCTCTTTTCAGCTTCTCATTCTCTGCTTGCAACTTTTTAAAACAAATCCCACACGCTATATTTCCGGTGAGGTCATGTTTAAGGCAGGCTATTCCCTTTCTTTTTCGTAGCCTCTTATTCTCAGCCTTGAGATTATCTTCTATGGGACGGGTGTTCCAGAGTTTAATATCAAGTACCCTTGCAAACAACAAACACATATCGTTACCACATAAACAAGCATCCTTTACTGCTCCATCGTGATATTCCGCTTCACTTCCACAAAACGGGCATGGTTTAAGTTCTTTACTCATTTTTCAATCCTTTCTACCGTGCCATTAGCAACGGCCTGATCTATAATAATCTTCTGTAGTTCTGCAAGCGAATTGCCGTAAAATATAGCAATAACCTTGTCTACATTTATTGCTTCACGCCATGCCCCATCATCGTACACATATTGCCCGCCCAGCCCCGCGGGGATGTCGGCGTACCATAATCCGTCAGGCAATTCAAAATCACCTAATCCAGCATACCTGTCGAACCATAGCGGGTCTTTCCACCTCGAAGCAGTGACATAATTCCAGATTGTGCAGGGGGATTTTCCAGCAGGGCCAGGATCGCCCTTTTCTCCCCATATAACAGTAGGTACTGGCGGTATTGGTCTACAGATTGTACATGGCATGTATCTATCACTGATTAATAGTTGTTCCGCCGCTATTGGCAGGGCTATTTGGTGTCCCAGTGATGGGCATTTGTCGGTGCTGTGGTATGTATAGTGTCCTGGTCTTGCATAATACATTATTCACCTACTTTCATAATTCCATACCCGCTATGCTCGTTATGTAATTCCGCAATAACCGCCCTGAGTTTTCCAATTATTGTACTAAGCCTTGTGTTCTCTGCAAGCAGCTGGTCGCACCGCTTTTGTATAAACTCTTGGTACTCTGGGTCTTTCATGTACTCCGTCATCGTTTCCTCCATTACTTTGTCCCGTTGTTCGGGCGTAAAAAATACCGTTTCGTCTGGCTTGTACTTTGGCCTTCGGTAAATAGCATTGTAATGTTGCCTGCACGCTTTACATTGCAATTGCAATCCGTCAGCCCTCTTTCTATGTTTATGGAACTCGCTTAGCGGCTTGATCTCTTTGCATTTCGTACATTCCTTCATTGCTTGCTCCTATCTGCATTCACATCTGCCAGCTTCCAGTTGTTGTATTTCTGGCAATGTTGGCACGCTTTGTATGATTCCCACTGTCCCACTTCTGGCTTGATGCTTATCATCTTATAGTATGTTAGCCCGCAAATATCACAAGGTTCCTTGGCTACTATCTTTTCTTTTATCCCCTCGTATGACTCCCACCTCCGCTCGGTCGGGCTTAGGAATGTTGAAGGATGGCAGTACTTTCCCTTTTCCCTCTCAATATCCTTGCAGTACATTTTAGCGGATATAGATATCTGTTGTGCCAATACATCGTCTGGGTCTATTAACTGCCACGCTTCCCACGCCTTGACTCTTGATGCTCCATGCCGCATATCATCGCAACATGCGTTCCAGAAATTCATAAACTCAGAAGAGCACCCCTCCTGCTTCTTCTTCTTTACGTTTGCTGCATACCTTTTTATCCACCTTGACAGGTTCTGTTTCAACGACATCAGGAATTGGTTGTCGGGGTGCTTGTCGCATGTCGGAGCAATTTCCGCCTGGTACGCTTTCATTTCCTTGCAATTCTGTTTGTCTATGTTCATCTCTAACCCCTTGTGGAAACATTAAATCGAATCTATCGCCTAGCCAGCAGTGGTAGCACAATAGATTGCCCTGTTTACTTACTTTGGCTGGGTTGCCACACTTGCATAGGTACATTGTTTACCACTTCCATATCGTCCACATCCTTATCTAAGCATTTCATACACTGCATGGTTTCAATATTAAACTCATACCAATCAATGTCTATATCTTTGCCGCATGTTTTACATGTCATACCTGGCATTTTAATTTACTCCGCCAAAGGTTCGTCTAAACCGCTTCATCAGATCCATACGGTTAGGATCATGCTCCACGTCACACGCAAGCATAAATGTGTCAATCTGCATGTATGCTGTTTTTCTTACAGGAGGCAGACTCATGTCAACCGCTCTCTGTTCTGCGTCCTGCCGTGGTACTATCGCGTCAAAGTTATATACTTTCATATCTCAATCTCCATAAGTTTATTATACATTCCAAGGTACTTATCGGATATTTCTTCCATTTCAATCACTGAATATTTGAAAGTTTTATTAAATCTTGAATCTTCAACCTCTCGCGTTTCTTCCTCTCCGTAGGTCTTGACCATGTACACCCGGTAATCAAGTGCATTGCCCTTTAAGTTTACATTACAATTATAACATTGTCCGTGGACACCTTTTTCATTGAATAGTAATACATGGCTTCTGCCTGGCACTAAATGGCCAGCCTGGGCACATCCCAATCCAAACGCAGGATATATCTTGCCACACGAACAACATCGCAGATTGACCTTTGTACCAGTTGTTTCGATAGCGTCCCGCAACCGGATATACTTCGAGAAGTTTGACCATGCCTTTTTCTTCCAGTACGACAACCCCTTTGTCTTGCCTTTTTTTGCACCCATCTTGGTCATTATAATCCTCTCTGTGTTATTTCCTTAAATCCTTATCTGGAGGAGAAATGTCCCATCCAAGCTCCATCGACCTTGACAAAATCATTTCAATAAACGCCGTCATGTTCCTCTTACCGACAACCCTTGTTGTCAGCCTGCCAACTGCTATCTTGCTTCCAAGCGCGTCTTCCATGAAGAATATTTCCTTTTTGAGAAGCGACAGACCATTGCATTGTCGCTTAACTTCCGTATCCCACCATTCAGCCGGTTCGCCATTCTCGTCCTGTTTAGCCAATTGAGGTAGGCACACACCTTTGTACCATCGCCTCTGTCGGTCTGTAACAAACTCTACAGGACTTAACACCTTAATTGCCCCGCCTAACTTACAAGTGGCTAGTATCTCGTCCAGTGGCTTTTCAAAGCATGGTTGACCATCTATCATGTTTTTTACTTCGTGCGTCATTTTGTCCTCTTCTATGATGGTTCTGGATTGTCGCGTATATCGTTGCCCAACCTATAGCAGCTAAGACCTCTTTCCAAGTCAGCGCTGCTGCCAAATTCCTTCATGTTTGCCAATATATCTTTTTTAGACATCCAAAAACAATCTGTCAACTCTCCATCTTCGTACATATTCATCTGGACAGCTTCCGCCCCCCTCATAAGCCTTCGGCGATTGAATCTATAAAAACCAAACTTTATTTCTATCATAATCTTGTCCTTAATATTGTGCAGGGCGCGTGCCTCGCGTAGTAATCACACGCACCCCGCACGGAGAATGGAATTTTAGAATGGTATATCGTCGTCTGGCATTTCGTACTGTTCCTGCTCTGGCTCCGCCGCCTTCGTGTACTCATGCTTTTGCGAGTCGGTTATGCCGCATGCTGTTGGCTTCGATCTGGCCTCCAGTATGTACGCAACCAGATTATCTGCGTCGTCGCGATCCTTACACTTGATCTGGCCGGAGCTTACAGCCGCACAAATTACGGAACATTTCGTCTTGCCCTCGGCGATAGCGTCCCAGTCCGGTCCTGATTGGCCGGGTTGTTGTTGCTGTTGTTGCGGCGGCTGTGGCTGTTGTGTCTGTTGCTGTGGTGTTTGTCCCTGCACAATGCCGTTCCAGAACCCAGAATGGCCAATGTACGCTCCGTGCTGCGGGTGGTTGCCATTGAACGTCTTTATAATAATGTCCGACAATACCACAAGTACCGCTTGCTTCGTAATGGGGTCTACGGCATTACTCGCCGAGATGTCTGGCAGGGTATTACCATAGAAAGTTACCAAGTGCTTTTCACCAGCAAGGTCGTTCACTGTAGCCTTAACGAAGTTCTTGCCGTTGCTGTTCTGTGCGATAGGTTTAATACTAGACAAATACCCCTGCATACCTACGTCTTGCCCGTTTGCTTGCTTTACTGATTGAAAATTCATCGTGTTACTCCTTAATAGTTAATAGTTAATGCTGGGAATTTTTCCCTTGCGACATCTGACACAAGGGCCTTTGCGTTATCTTCATCCATGCCATACTCGGTCAGTATGCCCAAAACCTCGTTATTGACCTTGCGGCGGTGTTCCACGCCCTCTCGCTTCTTCTTGGCAATAGCTTCAATCCTATCCGTTTCCGCCTGGTCAGCGTCTATCCGTCTTTTCTCTGCCGCCTCCTTGTCGGCTTGCTCCCTGCGTAGCTTGTCCTCGGCGGCCTGGATGTCAGCAACACGTTTCAGTTCTGCGTCCGCGATAGCCTTAATATGTGCTTGCTCCGCTTCCAGCTTAGCATCTTTTGCAATCCGCTGTTCACGCTCAGCCCGATCCTGCTCCGCTTGCTTGGCAAGTATTACATCTTCCTTGGCTTTTAGCTCGTTGTACTTGCGGTCAAGCTCTTCCTGTTGTAGTCGCATCGCCTCTTGTTTCTCGGCATTAGCCCGTTCTGCTTCCATGATATAGGCTTCTACCTCGTCCGTGATAAGTTTGTCGGCGCGTTCCTTGATGACCCTTAACGGCTCGGCGTGCACCTCAATCATATCCTCGATGTCGCCAAGTATCTCTTTTTTCTCGTTATCAATATATCTGCACTCCTGCAGCGCCGCCGCTTTCCGTTCCTTGTGGATTGATGTCAAGGCACTCTTGGTGTGTCGTAGCATCTGGATATGGCTGCGTGCGGCCTTGTCGCCCTTAGTGCTTTCGTAGTCAAAGACTAGCTTGGCATTCTCTTCTTTGTACTCTAGTATCTGGGCGCGAAGGGGGTTGAATGCTTCGATGTAATATTCTTTTTCGACTACTTCGACTTCTTTCATTTCTTATTCTCCTTTAGTTTAGGTACTTCTGGGATTCTGTGAAATGTGTTTGCAAATTTGACTAGTCTTTTCGTTTTAAATTCTGGAGCAACTGACAGAAAATGATATAACAATTGAGCTTTTATACGGTCATCAATTATTGCGTTCAAACTTCCGCACCACAACGGCCAGCAGGAACAATCAAGGTTAGCACCACGCAGGTTAGCATAACGCAGGTCAGCATAACGCAGGTCAGAATTACTCAGGTTAGCATAACGCAGGTCAGCACGATACAGGTCAGCATTACTCAGGTCAGCATAACGCAGGTTAGCATTACACAGGTTAGCCCGTTTGCCTTTTGTAGGATCTAGCAACCATAGTTCATGGTCTTTGAGGATTTGGTTTAGTTTCTTCGGTTCCATTTCTTTCCTCTCTTTCTGATTATCTTTGCGGTGTACAACAACACACTACCTAGTTCATCGTGCCGTAGCATGTCCATTAGTTCTCTTGCCCGCGTCCGCCGCATTGCCTCGTTTTGCTTTTTTAACTTCACTCGCTATCTCCATCTGCCAGTATGATTTGTTTCTGGTCTTGACCTTATCGATTGCTTTAATGTCCTCGTCAGTGGCATTCATCGTTTCACCTCGCATTCATCGCAGAACGCAGGCCATACATGCGGATCTTGCCATCTTGTGCCGCATGTCCTGCAGGCATAATACAGGCAGTCCGATGGGTATATGCGGTGGGAGTCGTCACGCTCTTGCAAGAGTTGTTTCTTGCTTGCTCCGTGTAGTTGTCTGTCTTCCATAATCTTATCCCTTTCGTAAAGTGGCAGCCCCGAACCAAACCTTTAGCTGGAGGAAATAGCCGGTCTGGAATCGGGGGCATTCAGGAAAATGCGTTTCTGCCAGTTATTAACTTTTTAATTAGCCAGAGCCATCGCCATCGCCATAGCCATAGCCATCGCCATCGCCATAGCCAGAGCCAGAGCCATAGCCTACGCAGTCCATATCTTCACCCCATCTATAGAATTCTTGGCCTTGCTGGTCACTGGCAATATCTCAATAACCTCTGTTAA
>Ga0307928_10003789_pt1 | contig 11547 bp, 3 predicted proteins | sample AceLakmetagen232_FD_201815 | JGI IMG/M metagenome (GOLD analysis project Ga0307928, IMG submission 201815) | Saline water microbial communities from Ace Lake, Antarctica - #232 | ecosystem: Environmental > Aquatic > Non-marine Saline and Alkaline > Saline | place: Antarctica: Ace Lake...
GATAGTATACAGATCATTCAGTGTATATCAGATAGAATTATTCAACATGAAGTCTTCATAGTATTTAACAAGTTTGATCTTGTTGAAATTTTTCTGTGAAAAATACTGTGGTGATCACATGATGTATGCAATCTGATCTTCATCAAGAGTAAACAAATGTTTATAATTTTTAATAGCATTACCTATAGAATCAATTTCTCTATGGTATATAGGTTGCTGATAGAAATCTGTATATGGTTCTGCATATATATTGAATGGAGATACATACTCAGCAATAGCAAGTGGAATGGTTAGTTTGATTGGTTCGGGTTTAACTTTGTCATCATTGTTCTTAAACAATGTTGCTATCTGCTTAGTATCAAACGGGATTGGGTTGAATCAAGTTCTAAGGAACCCATTGCTTAAAAGAACACTATCAGTACCTATGTCAATAGCTACCTCTCTAACGTTAGCAGAAGAATATATTCGGTTAGCAAAGTGCTGAATATTTTCTTTATTTCCCTTGTTATCTTTTCATTGAGCACCATAAACTCTACCGGTAAATTTACCATCGAACAACGCCTTAGTAACCCTATCTACATGGGATCTAATGATAGGGATTTTTTCGTTGGTAAGAAACAACATGTTCTTCCTCTTCAGCTCTAGAGCTCTATCTATATTAGTAAGCTGATAATCTTTGATAGCTTGTGTTCGTTTAGTATGAACAGTAAGCTGTCGGTGGTTCATAAGTTTCTCAAGATTCCCCCTGAAACGATTTACAACTGTTATCTTAGCATTAGTTGTTTTTGTCTGGCTGGAGTAGTCTTTCTTAATTTTATTTGCCGAATAGAAATCGAACGTCCCAGGCTGGTTAATGTGGGGAGTCTCATTCATAACTACGTCAGTGATAGACTTTATTCATTCAGTTATACCTTTGGTAACTGATGAATTGATTTCGATAGCTTCCATGTACGGATAGGTTAATTAATAAATGTCTCAGGTATTTTTGGTGTTTACTTTTCAGAATAGGTTCATGACGTTGATAACATTGTCAGCTTTGAATCTTCAAGTAGCTTTCATAAATGCGTTGATGAGCGCTGCCCTGGCTTTCCAATCATCAATAATATCTCATTTAGGTCACTGCACTACAGCTTCTTCAATACCTTTCTTAAGGTTCTTGAAAAGCCGTTCAGCATCCATCTTTAGATCGTCGATAGCGGCAAGATCCTCTCTCTTGATACTATTCTCTTCAGCGTTCGACGTACTGAGTTCCTGCGATGGCAGGGTAGTTAATACTTCTCAGGGATCTTCTGATCAGTCATTCGTCGAGGGTAACGGCTTTAACAGGAAGGGTTTTCAAGCTGATGACTTTTCCTCACTTCAAAGTGAATCCTGTTGTAGGTCAAACACCTCTTCATGCTCATCAAGGAATGGATTGGGATTTTGCATCTACGAATTTAAGATATAAATTTTTGGCATAAGCCGTTTTTCAGTATGTGCTCGATATTTTTATTGAGGTATTTGGTAATTTGTTCCAATATGTTTGTGCATATTTGTTTAGAGAAGAAGCATAATCATATCATCATGTGCTTCATTTACTCCAAGAAGTATTACTATAGTTACCGTTCTTATCGTACATATCTATCAATGTATCTGTTGGTTCTGTTGGTTTATTATAGTCAGCGTCTTGGAGGGTTTTGTTGGCGAAATCTAGATCTTGTTGTTTGATGTCAGAATTTGTTCATTCCATCCAATCTTGTAGCTGTCGATATTTATCTTCACCAATAGCCTCTACAACATCGGGCGTAACCTTATTCAACATAGGGAACAACGCAGCAGCTAATCATGCTTTAGCGGCACTCTTTTCCTCTGTTGGACTAATACCATTGTCTATAGTCTCAGCTATGATCTTGGTCATGGTTAATGCTATATTAACATAAGCTGGATCACTCATCTCCTTCTGGCTTTTAGGTACGAGTATTGATGATAATCATACATAAAACCTATCGGGGTTCAACTTATTCTCGGCAACCATTATATTACTCAATAGGTATAAGTCGTTAAAGTTTGTCGCCAAGGTGTTAGCAGCATCGTTACCCTCGTCAGCCTTAAGATCTCTAAGAACTTTAACGTCTCAATACTTAAGCTTGGGTTTCCCGGTGTCTTTATCGACAACATATTTAGAAGAAAACAATGATTCGATTGGGTCTCAATCCTCTATAGCTTGGTCCCTAGCATAGTATCTACCTATAGATGTCCATGCGTTTTTATCGTTGTCATATAGAGTATCTCATAATTGGTCAGCGATATAGTATTTGATATCAGCATCGGCTTGTGGATCTATATCACTAAGATATCAAGATCACCGTGCATATCATTTTTCTTTCTTTACCTGGTTAGACATCCTATAATACATGTCTTGGGCTACGGATGAGACAAGTAGTCTCTTGGCGCCAGGAATACTTTCTCCTTTCCCTTCTGCCTCTAACTGTGCCTCTATGAACGCAAGCAGATGTAATCATTGCTTCTGTCAATTATTATCTGCCTTTGTGAACTCAGAAAAGAATGCTCACATTTTTTCTTCGTCAGCTAGTTCAAACATATTTTTAACTCGGCGCTCTTCTTTATTCGATTCTACTCACAGATTAACAACTTCAGCACTATCCTTAGGGAAGAAGTTATATTCTTTTGTCATATCTCTCATAAATATTTTAGTACCTTCTTTCTGTCTATTGTCATTAAATGGTTGTGCGGCATACTTTATCAACTGATCGAAGACATAATTTCAAGCTTCTCTATCTCAATTAAGATTAAGATCTCCTTCTTTCAATTCATTCCATCGCTTATCATTATTAACGACATAATGGTTCACTGCCGTGGTATTGGTGGTCTTACCAAATTTTCCAATAAGAACATCTCTCCATACAGGTAACCTATATTTGAAATAGTCCCGATACGTTTTATCGGTATTCTGTAGTTGGGCCATCTGTTCAAGAGCATTCAACTTCATGAACTCGGTCTTAGTCTTATTCCATTCTGGAATAAACAGAGATAGTTCCGAATTTGCCGTAACAGGCATCTCTGGTTCGTATCCGTAGTAATTAATATCTCTATCGATAAAGTATCAAAATCATGCGGTAGCTTCCTTCCAAGCATTATATGTCTGAATAAGGACATCGCCTACTCAATCAAGATCCTCCTCAGCAGCAACAACACTTATTCCCCTAGCAAAAGATGCTGGAGCTACGAATCTTCTTTTAGCTTCACCAAATATTCTAGTAAGGAATGTTGTACCAGCAGCCTCGACAGCATTAATATCTAACTCGTTGTGTTTTCCAGCCAAGATAGCAGACCCGAACGTCTGTGCTATCAGTCTTATGACTGGAGATGACTCTGGTCAAGCAAACGGTGCATAGAGATATTTTGCATAGTTCAGAGTATCTCAAGCCTTAGTAGAAAAACTATCTTCTTCGATATCGTTATCAGATATTCTATCGAGCTTTCTTCCTACAGTAGTAGTGAAGAAAAATTTGTTTACTATGTTTTCATAATCGTAATTACTATTTAACAAGTTTTCAACAATCTGTTTACTTTGTCTTAATGTTCACTTGCCATTCTCAAAGTTATTCAGAGCGATTCTATTAAGATTATATCAAGATATAAGATCACTGAAACTTCTAACATGAGTATATCCCCAATTGGCTAGTAGTGAGATAGCTCGCATTCAGTACTTAGTAAGATTACCAATAGCCGTCTTAGTATTTCAGAAATGGAATTTTTCTAAATCATTAAAACTATTTCAGGTTTTCTGAACATATCTAGCGATAGACTTTTCGTTCACACGACTAAGAAAATCCTGTTGTTGTCATATAGTTTTAGCACTCATGAAATTATTAAACTCATCTATATTCCTTATCCCCCGGTCAGCGACCAAGGTTTCTGTTATCCTTTGCATCTTGAACGACTTATCAAACGCCATCTCCGTGAAGTTGTACATACCAGCATTTAGAACGTTTTTTCAGAATTTAGATATAGCCTTTCAATATTTAGGATCAGATAGTTGTTTCCATATTTCATTTACATTAGTACTCCTAGGAATAAGATCTACATTATCTCAGTCATATAGAAGTCAGAACTTTTTCATAAGTCCATCTATATCAGAGTTCTTTCGGAAGTTTTTAGAAAACATTGATCACAGACCTCTTTTATTCTGCTTAAAGATAGCATCAGTAGTCAATCAGATACCATTAAGGAATAACTGAGATGGAAGTAAGGCAGGATTAACAAGTGTTGTTCAGATAATATATGCTCATCCTCATAGGAAATTAGAAGCTCTTCTTACAAATGTCGGACCAAGCCCGAGCTTAACAAATCAGCGAATAACGGCATTTCATTTTCCTTGTCTAGCAAACTCAGTTATTAGACTATTGATCTTATTAATTTTAACAGATGGTGAAGCAGATACTCTTGGTGGCTCTCAGTACTTAGCAAAATATTCTCAAGCCCTAACAGGATCTGTCATCAATCAATAAAGATTATCGTCCGTCTTAGAGATAAAATAGAAGATAGAACTGAAGTCTTGAGCACTACGGATAGTATCGAATCATCGTTCTGGATTAGTTAATGGTTTTGTAACATAATCGCCCATATATTTCCTAGTAGTAGCAGCCATATCATTAAAATAACTTTGGGATAATTTCCAGAGTTGGAGTGCGCTAGCCTCAGAATCGGTCAACGATTCTAACGCTCACGGAATTCAAGAAGCTTTGGCAAGATCATTGTCCGTCGTCTTCTTGATAGCTGAAGTAGCATCTTCAACAAGCTGAACATATTCTTTAGTTCCCTTTAATGGTATTAACTCAGAGAGTGGTTTTCAATCAACAGTATATTTAATACTACTGTTGGCCATATCATAGGCTCTTAATCAGTCTTGGAAACTATTAGGGAGGTAATCTTTTGCCTGTGGCAATAGACTCTCAAAGAAATTTTTACTAACCTTATACCCCCAAGTATTGATTCATACAGAGTTCTTAGCTGCCGTATCCATACCCTTATAATCAAATTTGATTTTATTAATAGTTTGTACGTTTTCGAGTCACTCCTTTGTGAGAGACCATATTCATTCTTTAACTCCATCCTCAATCTTATTAGCCTCCTCTACGGTTTGTTGCTGAAGAGTTTGATTAGGTTTCGGTTGCGTGGGCGTCATGACAGTCTTGAATCTTTTCTTGTCTGGCGCTGGCTCGGTAGCAGCAACAACATAGTCCGGTCTCTGTGCGTTGGTTTTATCTATATCAGGGTAAATCTTATATGAATTACTCTGCTCGATAAACTCTTGTGTGGCTGGGTATCACTCAAACGTATCATCAATAAATTCTGGTAAGTCAATTTTATCGATACCATATTTCTCTAGCAATGCATCATACTTAACTGCACTATCTCACACCCTATCAGCCCAATGCATAGGATCCGCCCGTATGAGTTTACTAAACTCGCGCGAGAAAGAATCTCATACTTCGGGAGTAATGACCGTCCCCTTTTTTAAAAAGACATTAGGATCGTTACTCCAGTCCAAACCATCGAATACTTTTAGTATCGTCTGTGGCACAGGGTTAATCTTTTTTGGGATAATGATAGCAGTATCGGAAAGACTATTAATATACTCTGAAGCTTTGGCCGCTGGTCTACTAGTAATGTAATCGTTATAATCCTTAATAAAATCAATAGGTGGCTCGACTTCCTTTACCGGTAAGTCATAAGCAGAGGTGAGAAATTTTAGATTCGACTCCGTTGGAGATATAAGACGTTCAGTTGATCTAACAAAATCTGCAGCTTCCTTAGCGGTATCAAACACTCTTTCTTCAATAAATCACTCATTTGATTTAAGAAAGTTTTGTATATGTACTTGTTCTCACTGATCAACAGACGTAGTTCTAAATACATAGAAGTTTGATCAAGCGCCGGTACCTTTTCATTTATAATGATACCTATCAATCTTAGCTGGGTAGATGGTTTCTCAATCCATAGCAACAACATATTTGGTTGTATCACCTCTTTCCAAGATATTATATTTTTTGTTCTCATTGATTTTCTTTATATTGAGTCACTCCATATATCATAAATCACCGAAGATTCTAGACTTAGTACCATCTACAGCGTTCGCTACGTTACCCGCTACCTGGCGGTCGAGTTCTCATACAGCCTTCTGGTAGTAGTCAAGTCGGTCAATATACAATTTTCTTTTGGCCTGTAGCGCTCTCCTGTCTCAGGTACCAGCTATCAATTGTTCGTCAACCTTTTTAAGCTCTGCTTTGAAGTCAACGAATCAACTCTTCCTTATATTAGCATCAGCTGAATCAAATTTCTGGATAGCCTTAAATAGCTCCCCGTCCTGTACGTCGTCAAGAAGATTTGTTGGTAATACTTTTGGATCGTCCAATTGTTTTCTATTCATATTGTCAAGGAATTTCTGTCGGTCCTCCAACAATTGGGGACTTCACATCTCTTTAATATTCCTTTCAACTATCTCCGACATATCTGCTTCAGTCAATACACCAAGATTTTGTCTTGCTCCGAGATCTCCAGCGTCGCTTTTAACTCTTCATAACAATGCGCTAGCTTCGTCCCTTATCCTTCTGATAGTCGTTTGTTCAGTTATATATTCAGCTGGTTCGATACCCAGTAAGAATGAATATGATTCGAACCTCTCTCACATATCCATAAAATTCTTAGCCCATACTCTTCAAGCCAATCTGTCTGCTTCAGGGACGGATGCCCATAGTTCATCTATTTGATCTTGAGTAAGCTTCCTTGAGTCTCATCTATATAAGAAATCTTTAAAGACTGCGTCTTGGAATAATACATTCTCTTTGAGTTCACCAACCATCATCTCGGTTCATAGGCGACTATTTAGTTTACCAAGTCTTGCCATTACTTCAACAGCGTTGAACGATAAATCAAATACAGCATCTAAGGCACTATACTCTTTAGGATTTCTAGTTTCGAATGCGGCATTAATAACATTCATATCTATAATAGTATGTGTTAATCCTTTCATAAACTGTTGTCCCATTCAGTACTTACCCCTAGAAATTGTTTTCAACACCGCTTCAGGTTTTGCTATAGACATAAAATTGGTGTTAAAGACTTTCGCTACTTGAGAGGTTCGTTTACTTATCTTAGGGACCTCGCCAGCTATAGCTGATATCTTTCAAACCTTAGAAAGTTGTGTGGCTCATTTCCATAATATCTGTTGCGCCTTAGCAACCTTACCTATAGGAATAATAAACTCTGCTATATCAGGAGCTAGCTCTGCTGACTTCCTGAAAAAATCTACAGCATTATAATCTCTAGACTCGTCTAGGTTGAACGCTGCTGACTTCAGCATATTCATTCCACTGTTGTAGAAATCAGTTGTCTGTCTAACATGGAATATATTATTGATAGTATTTGCTGCATTCTTGAATGTCGGAGTAACTAGCGATCATCGTAACAACGACATAGCCGACAATGCAGTTGGCGCCTGTACTGTAAGTTTTCAATCTATACGTTTGAATGGAGAGATTAGATCTAGGGGGTTAACATTACCTCTAGCTATCTGGTTCATATCTCTCTTTAGTAATGCGTAATCTTTAATTATCTGTGCCTGACGTACGTCAGTAACTCTAATAACTCATCCGAGATCATCAGAGAATAACCCAGCGATGTCTCTTCAGGTTTTCTTTTTGAAACTCTCAGTAAAGGAATTGATGTCTTGGTATCACTCCTTACCGATATTCTTAATATATTCTTTCATAAACAACTTATGAACATCTTCAGCTTCAGTCATGAACCCATCTAACTGACGGAGCTCTGGACTGAAATCACCGTTAGGTGTTTCCTCTTGGAGCTTCATCAATGTCTTTCTAATATCTAGGAATGAATTGTATTCAGTAGTAAACTTTCATGCTATATCTCTTGTAGCTTTGGTTAAGTCAGATGGGTTAACCTCAACTCACTTAAATGTCCTTCATGTAAAATCTTGCTGTGCTGCTGTATTCATGGCTGCTAATAGATTATTATTGTAAGCGTTTAATGCTCAATCACCATAAGCTGCAATCTCCGGAGATTCCTCGGGAGTTAGAACAGAGAATACATCTTCAGATAGTTCGGCCCTGTCCTTGTCGTACATCTTCTTGGTTTCATATATATCTGCCATGACGTATAAACCTTTCTCCATATCAACAAAATTGTCCATCTTTCATAGACCATATCTCTCGGCAGTTTTATTATAGTAATCCAACGTTTCCTTAGCAGCAGCGTAGACACCGTTCTGATATCAGATGATATCTAGGTTTCATGAATCACGCTGAGCCTCTAACATTTTTATCTGTTGTCTGTTCTGCGAATATATAGAGAAGGTATCATTATATAATCCTTCAGTCTTCTCCATCTTAGATTTATAATCACCAGGTTTTACAAGCTTATAAACCATAGAAGCTATCCCTCATGCAGCATTGTCCCATATACTAGTAGTGGATGCATCAACATCGAACTGAGTAACGGGTTGCCCCAGCACTCTCTTAATGGTATTAGGATCTTTCTGGTATGCAGTGGCATAAAGATCGGAGGTTGTTTTATCTTGCGCCATCCCGAATAGATCACCAACATCAGAGAACCGTTGGCCTACAGCCGACCTTTCTTTCTCTTTCGCTACGGGTTCTGCTATAACATCCTCAACAGGTGTTGGTGTGGCAACCTCTCTTTCGCCATCTAATATATCTTTGAATCGTGTAACTACTCACATTAATAAACATGATTATGAAAATAAAGCTGGTTTAGTTTCGACTTAGCTGCTTGATCATGTTTAGCGATTTTTTCCAAATGCTCGGCAAGTTTTATTTTAATGACTTCCGATTTTGCTGGTAGGTTACTATTAGCTGCTTTCTTTATTTTCTTATCGGGATGTGTCACTATCTCGTACTTGAGGTTAAGCTTCTCGTAAAAGAAGTAACATATCATTAGGAACGCGTGGATATAATCATCACTCTTTCCTTTAGAATATTTGATGGCTCCTGTCTGTGGGTTGATAAGTTTATGATAACTATCGAACTCCTCAAGCAGTAACTTCAACTTCGTACTGATCAAAACAAACCCGTTCTCTATCATCCTCTCGGCGATATCGATCAGGATTTTTTTAGGGACGTTAATTTCGTTGTGTATAAATTTAGATTTCGTTTCTCATTCTCATGCGCCTGAATACGTTATTCTATAATCGATATTGATTCAAGTCATCTGGAACAGTTCTGGGGTAGCCTTCTGGTTACCATCACATATAAAGAATGTGTTCATGGCTCTAGGATCATAGATCGGAGGCTTCTGTGCATCGACACCTTCAGGTGTCGCGTACCTCACAGAGTTGGCGATGATATGTTTCATCTCCTTGGCCTGGTCTTCGTAGTACCCAGTTTTCTTAACACCATGTTCTTCAAGTATAACAACCTTCTTTAACTCATCATTCCATCCTCATACCAGCACAGCTGATACATCGAATGTCAAAGCGGAATCATGACAAGTAGTTATATACTTATATATCGTTCATTTATATTTGTCCAGATTGGTTAGACATCAATTATAGTTGAATACCTTACCTTCATCGGCGTATCTTGAATAGAGTTCCGCATAGTATCTCTGTGGATTAGCGTTCCACATCCTGCGTTTCTCTGCTTCACGTTTAGCCTCTGGCATATATTCTATATCATCTATAGTATAACGTAATCATACCATATCGTTATCATCGAGAGTAGCGTTCACTAATGATTGGTACTCTATCTTGTCGTCTATAGTTCGTTGAGATCTTGTTAATGGTTTGAATGCGGTGAAATGTCCGTCGATAAACTCGTATGGATCAATTCCACTAGATTGTTGTTCAGCTTCTATCATCATATCGTAGTTCCAGTTCTTCGGAGCCTTGTAATACAATGTAGACGCTGTTAATAGTTTCGCTCATTCATTATTAATAATAGGTTCTAGTCCTTCTCGGATAGATTTACTAACAAGAATCGCCTCATCTATAATAATAAGATCAGCATAATCTCCAATACCTGGATCTTTCTGCTCAGCAGAGATAAACTTTATAGTTCAAAGTATATCTTTCCCTGATCTGAAAGTATATTGTTTAGTATCTGAGGAGTAATGGAACATTCATTCCGCGTTCTTCGAAAAAGCTTTGTCCATTCCTTTCAGATATTGTACAACTGCCTGGTTTTTTGAGTCGGATAGCCCTAGATATAGGACTGTGATAGGTCTATATTGGTTCTGGAAGCTAACTTTCTGTGCCATAATCTCACGTCTAGCGATGAACGCTAGCAAAAAAGTCTTTCCAGATCTACGAGGTCAGAAGATTGTAGTCTTTCTACCCATCCTTCTGATCACATCGTACTGCCGGTCCATCAATAGCTTGTCAGGTCAGATGTTCTGCCCCTGATTAGCACCGAACATCGCCTTCCTTAAGGCTAATGTATAGTTGTTCGGGATAATTATATCATCGAACTCGTACCTATGTGCGATATCTACAGCGACTTTCTCCTTTCATTGCTTCATCTCGTACTGATCGAAGTACGAATACCCATCCATAAACTCTTTCATAAGGATATATTTAGCTTCAGTCTTAGTATCTACCTTAATGTCTTCTTCGTTCTTTGGTGTCTTCAGCAAAAAGTATACGAATCCTTTTGGGGTTTGTAATACGTCCAGTGTTTTGAACAGCTCGGTCCAGAATCATAGCGAGATATCTGATATCAGCTTATCTTTCGCGTTCTTAATAAGGTATGCATAGAACTCTTTCTTTATATCTTTGCTTTTAGGTAGCCTAGATAGACACCATGGGAGTTGGAACTCCTGAGTTCTACCATATATCTTGCTAGTATAATCCATAACTGCCATCCCTTTCGGGATCTTGGAATACCATTCCATAGCTTCCCTAGCGTCAAGACAAAAATTTAGCTGATCTGAATCTCAACTATACACCATTCACTGTTTATGGTTTCTTAATACGAATCAGAACATATATAGGTTGCTTGGATATAAATTACTTTTTTGTTGGGATGTATAGGAACTTGATATTCCCTGGTAGTTTACGGTCAGTGATAGCTTTCTTAGCGATATCGATCTTCTTAGCGGCAGCGGCTTTCTTTTTAGCAGCCAGTGTAGCTTTCTTTCTCTTAGCAGCAGTAGCTTTTTTAACTTGAGCTAATGTAAGTTTACTAACCTTAGATGTAGCAGCTTCAGTAACATCAGCCGTAGTAGGTTTAGGTGCTGTCATGGTTGGTGCGGATTTAGAATTTAAAAAAACTTTGATATCTTCTGGCGTCATATCCTCAGCCTCAAATATAAACGATCTGAAAGTCTGGTTGATCTGGCATCAGGTACATCATGATATGTTCAATTTACTCGCCGCAGTCCTGTAATCCCTCTTAAGTTGAGAGTAGTTATACGGGTTGGTATATATACTCAGGAACACGCGTCGTAGTTTCTCCTCGTTAGTTGTTGTTAATCACATGTAGGAAGTGGGTTACTAGTAATAAAACT
>Ga0307928_10003790_pt1 | contig 11539 bp, 12 predicted proteins | sample AceLakmetagen232_FD_201815 | JGI IMG/M metagenome (GOLD analysis project Ga0307928, IMG submission 201815) | Saline water microbial communities from Ace Lake, Antarctica - #232 | ecosystem: Environmental > Aquatic > Non-marine Saline and Alkaline > Saline | place: Antarctica: Ace Lake...
ACCTCAAATAATTATATTGAGATACAAACTGATAATAGTGGTTCATATACTCCTGGAATTAAATTTGGTTGGTCTGATTCAGATTATGCTCGGATAGAGTTTCCTTTTGATACAAGAAGTACAGCTGGTTTAAAAGTGGGGACATTTAATGCTTATCCTCTAAGTTTGTATGCAAATTCAATAAAAGCAGTTACAATAGTAAATACCAATGTAGGAATAGGAGTAGCAGCACCTGCATCTGGTTTAGAATTAGGATCTACTCGTGATTTACATATCACAGATGGTTCTCTTTGTGTAGAAAATGCAGGAGGAACTGATTGTGCTGGTTCTGTAGATGGAGTTGTCTATGCGGATGATTTTATTGAACATTCAAGAAGTTTGCCAGAAAAAGGATTACCTACAATTATGAATATGAAAAACAAACCAGATGGAACATTAGACCATAAAAGCTTTCCTTCTTATGTTAGTAAAGAAGTAAGCTGGAATGATACTTATGAAAATGGAACTTTAATAAAAGAAGCTGGAAGCAAATTAAACGAGGGAGTTTCATTATCAAGTCAGATTAAATATTTAATAAAAGGAGTTCAAGAACTCAAAGCAGAAAATGATTTATTAAAATCAGAAGTCTGTGCTAAAGATTCAAATTATACTTTTTGTAATGTGGCAATTAAACAAACAACCCCGTCAATTTTATATGATTGCGAAGCTACTCAAACAACAAAAGAATGTCCTTTTGAAATCAGTGGAGGAATTGGAACTCGATGTTATAAAACAATAGAACATGATTCTTGGTGGTACTGTTCAGGAGGCTGGAAACTAAAATGAAATACAACAAATTACTATACTTTGCTATAATCTGTATCATTTTGATACAATTTGTATCGGCTGATTTATGCACAGAGAGAAGCACTTCTCCGTGTGAAGTAATGACTCCGAACATATCCTGTTCAGGAAACTATTATGCTTATGATCTCTCTGATGGAAGCTCTACAAATGCAGCTATGGAAAACGTAGCAAGTGGAATCTATAATTTTACACTTACTAAAACAGAAGGAAGTTATGTAATTGTACTTTGTTCCGGCCATGCAACAGACATAGAATTTATTTCCTCGTCAGAAGTTGTCGCGGTAAATACTAATATTTCAACAATTCTGTCTGATACAAATGCAATTCTAGTCGATACAAGCACTACAATTCCAGCTCAGATTACTCAGAACTCTTCTGCTATTATGACTTATCTAGAAGATACAATCTATGCAAAAATATTGACAATGGTAACTGATGTTTGGGGAGCTTTACTTGGCTATGAAGATCCTGACGGAAGTGATCTAACTGCAAATCAAACTGTAGTTAGAATAGCACAATACACAGAGGAGGGCGGATGGTAGTTTTTGAAAGAAATAAAAGCATAACTATTTTATATGCTGCTAGAGGATTTCGTACAGGTAAAACAGTAAGTTGTATTATCTATAAATCAGATGGAACTGAAGCTAAAGCTTCTCATTCTATGACAGAAGTAGGAAGCACAGGAGTTTACACAACTTCGTTTGTTCCTCTAAATATAGCAACTTATTTCTCTGTTTGTGATTGCACAGAATATCCAAAAAAAGCTTATAAAGAATATCATGTTGTCAAACAATGGGCAATCAAAGGCGGAGTAATTAATGCTAAACCTATGGTCAAAGTCTGGACATTCAAAGATAAAGACCTTTTGATAAATATGATAAAAGGAATCTCTAAGTCCCAACTTAACTTAGCAAATGAAGTTCCTGCAAAGTTCGATATCATTTCAAATGATTCAAAGAGAACTTCTAGTGAACTGATTGAAAAAAGTGATACTTCTCTGAGACTTTCTGAGGATATTAAACAAGAATCTGCAAAGCTAGTCAATGAAGGAATCAAAACAATAGCTGAATTTAAAGATAACTGGTTAGAGAAAGAAACTGAAACTATTGAAAATAAGTTTGCAGAACTGCATAAAAAACTCTCTGCTGAGATTATCAAATTGCCAAAATTAGCAATCCTTGATCCTTTAAATTCATTAAATGAAAAAATAGTGAATCTCTCTCTACTTACAGACGAAGTTAATGCTAACTTGAAACTTTCAACTGATTTATTCTCTGGAGATATCAGAAAGAAAATAAATACACTAGCTGTCCAGACTGATGAATTAATCCTATTGATGAAAAATGCAAATTAACTCAACTGAAAAGAAAGAGAATGCAGGACCTCAATCTCCGATTATGGATCTGCAAAAGGAAGCAAAACCTTCTAGATTTGTTTTGCAAGAGCATATACGAGGAAAATCCTCACATTTAGACATTAGATTTGAAACAAATGAACATTTGATGGGCTTTACTCTGGATGACCCAGGGAAAGTAGGAACACCTCTCAAGTTCAGAAATGATGCTGAATATTCTAGTTCTCATAAAGTTCTTTGTCAATTAAAATCCAGGCAACCAAAAGAATGGTTAACAGTAAAAGGAGAAATTGAACCTGGTGAAATTGGAGCAACTAAAAACTTTCCTGCAAAGTTTAAGATACTAGATAGCGGAACTTGTGAAATGGGAGCTCAGAAACCTGACCTCCTGGAAGTATTCTTGTCTGGCAAAACTCATGAAGGCAGATTCGTATTTGAAAAGCTTCAAAGAAAAGAAAATAATGAAAGAGCTGGAAAGACTCAATCCGTTTGGTTTGCGTGGAAACCTTTAGATCAAACTCCTTATGTACTATCTTCCAGGGCAATCAATCAAAATTTTGTTCCGCCAAAAGGAAAATCTGCTATGAACGCAGATTGGGAAGCTAAAATTCCAACAGATTTAAAGTGGTGGAGAAATAATTGGGAAGGAGCAAAAGCCATTATCACAATCAAATCTATCAGAAAAGCTTTACTTAAAAGAAAGCTTCTTTCTGGAGATAAAATTATCCAAGAGAAAAAACCAAAGAAACTTCAACATATTCCACTTAGCAATGAACAAATAGGCCTAATTACGAAAGGCTCATTAGATAAAGAATTATTGCCAAGAGACATAGCAAACATGGCAAACTGCTCAAAAGAATCAGTTGTCTATTGGCAAAAGAAATTAGGATTGAGATAATGCTCACAGAAATAAATTTATCGCTATCATCTGCCTGCTCTGCTAATTGTATCTTCTGTCCGCTAGACAGAGGACAGAGAATAAAAGAAAAGATTATGCCATTTAAGACAGTAAAAAAAATAATTGATGAAATGGCTTCTGAGTCTTTTCAAAAACAACATTCTATTGAGCGAATACATCTAGGAGAAAATGGAGACTGCTTTCTTAACCCTCATATTGTCAAAATCTGTAGATATATAAAAAAGAAACTTCCAAATAAAAAAATAAGAATCTTTACTAATTTCGCAAATCTAACTCCAGCTATTTCTAAAATACTAATTTCAGAAAAATTAGTTGGCTGGTTTTGGTGTAATATAGATGGCAAAAATGGAGCTAATTATTATCATGTAAAAAGTCTTGATTTAAGAAACACAATGAAAAACTTAATCAGTTTTCTAAATATCAGAGAGACTGAAAAAGCAAATATTCCTCTGACAGTAACAGTTTGCACTCTCCATAATTACATTCATAAAATCTATGAAAAGTTTGGATTCTATCCAACCAAATTAAAAGATAAATCTTTAATTAACATTCCAGATGATTATGAAGATATCAGAAAAATAATGTATTCTCTGTTAAAAGAAGGCTCTGATTCGTTTGGCAGAACTAGAATATTCGGATGGGCTGAAAGAGAAAAATTAATAGAAAAAGGATTTTCTCAGAATTATACTTGCCCACACTTAGGATATTTAAAAAAAGCTGCTTACTTCGCTCCTGATGGGAGCTGGTACGCTTGCTGCTTAGATTCAAACAATGAAATTCTTTTTGGAAATGTTTATAAGGAATCTATCAATGAAATGTATTTTGGAGCAAAAAGAAAGAAATTCTTTGAAAGGTTAGAAGCAAAAAAATATAATGAAATTGGAGGACCTTGCAAATCAATCATAGGCTGCGTAAGATTACAATGAATCCTAAAGTATTAATTGGAATCGGAACTTTTGAGAACTTTGAGTATGTTGAAAAACACTCAATCAAGAAAATCCTTGATCAGACATATAAAAACTTTGATGTTCTGATTGTTGATAATTCTAAGGATTTAAAGCATATGATGAATTTAAGAACCCAATTTCCAAGTGTTATTGTAGAACATATTTCTAGACCAAGATATTTAAGAGATGCCCTTAGAGAAATGAGACAATTTGTATCTAACTATGCAATCAGCCATGGCTATGACTATCTACTTTTTGTAGATGTAGATCATCTGCTTGAGAAAAATACTTTAGAAAAATTAATTAGTCACAAAAAAGATTTTGTTACAGCAGTAATAGGATATCCTCATCAAGATTATTCTACTTGCTTTATCAGAGATTATAAAGAAACAAGGCCAAGCTACGTTCCTGCAATGCCTCCGCTCAAAGCATTATTTTATGATGTGCTTGAAAAAGAAACAGAACTCATCCAAATACTAGCTGCAGGACTTGCATGCGCGCTTATCAATGTCAGGGTAATGATGGGAATAAATTTTTATTGTACTCATAGACAAGCAGCAATGATGGAAGATATGATATTCTGCGCAGACTTGAATAAAAAAGGAATTAAGCTCTATTGTGACCCAAATGTGAAGCCATTTCATCTTCATGTCAAGATGGCAGCAAGAAACTTCAGAGATAAAAAAATTTGAGTTTATTTTATAAAGGAATTCTACTTATTAACATCCATGCCAACGATGAAGCTCCAGGAACAATTTGAACTTCCACTAGTAAAAGACTTAATCGCAGAGAATGATGAGCTCAGAAAGACTTCAAATCTTCAGACTGGAACTAAAATACCTGATTCTAAAATTAAATCGATTGAAATTCCATATAGGATTAAAAACAAGCTTCTTATGAAAGAAGGGGAGTTTAATGATGTTAATTATCCAAAAGAAGAGATAATCTCTAAAGTAGAACTGGCTAATGATAAAGGCCTTATTTATGATCACTTAGATACTCAAAATCAAGGAGCTTCTAACTGGGTAGGCAAAATTGAAAATGCTGCCTGGAATGATACTGGCGAAGATGGGCCAGGTATGTATGGAGACCTTGTAATCGTTGATAAACCTTGCGCACAAAAACTTGCAGCAGGTTCTAAGTGGGGAATTTCTCCAACTATAGATTATGAAAAAAATGAAGTAAATGGAAAAGTTATTGGAACAGATTTACTTTGGAAATCATTCTCATTCGTTCTTGACCCAGCGGTTAGGGACACTATGTTAAATTCAAAACAGGAGGCTGATAAAATGTCAGACGATAAATTAGTAAAGCTTGAAGCTGAAATAGCTGAGCTTAAAAATAAAAAAACATATGCTTATCCAGCAAAGAAAGAAGATAAACCTTTGGAAGTCAAAGGAGGAGAAATGTCTCTTGATGTTGATGAGCCAACTCTAGCACTTTTGAAAAAGAAAGATGATGAAATTGCTGAACTAATGAAATTCAAAGATGGAATTGAAAATACTCAAAAAGCAGCTCTAGTTGCTAAATTAACTTCTAATGAATATCTTATCGGCAGACTTTCTGAAGATGAGATAGTTGACAGAGAAAAATCACTAATGGAAAAATCAACTGAAATTCTAAGTGAATTAGTTGAAGTTGTTGGTGATCATGCTGAGCTATCTGCTTATACTGACTTTGTAAATGCCTTTATGAAAAAGAATAAAGGAGCTACAGTTGGACAAGCTGCTACAGCCTGGAAAAAACAAGGAAATGGAAAACTAGAAGAAGAACCAGCTCCAGCTCCTGCCCCTGCTCCTAAAGGAGAAGGCGAAGGAAATGAAACACAATCATTAACTGGACATGGAGATTCTTTGAAAGCGACAGCACAACTAAATAATAATGGAACCGTATGCGATGAGGATAGAGCAATGCATGCGCTTATGAGCAAAGCAGGAGGTGCAAGATGAGATCCATATCTGAATTACAAGGAAATAGAAAAGTAGGCGAACTAGCTTACTCCAATGTTACAGATTGGGACTCTACTGGATTAACTGATATGCAACCTACTGCATGGGCTAAAAAAGTAATTCACTTCGGTGAAGCTTTAAGAATCTTAGACCAGCTTGTTTATGTAAATAAAGAAATGGTTGGCACTAAATCTGAAAAGATTACTATAGCTGCTCAAACTAGTCATAAAACAGTTACACAATCAACAACTGAAGGTACTGAAAGAACAACAACTGAAATGGATCAGTTTACAACTGTAAATTTCCAAGTTGCTAAGACTGACTTCCTTATGGGAGTTATCCATGTTTCAACGCCTTTGTTACAAACATGCTCTGTAGATTTACTTTCTGAAGCAAGAAACACTATGGCTCAGGATTTAGCAGATGATGTTGACCTAGCAATAGGAACTGCTTTATTAACAACTGAAATAGATACTACAGATGGAGTTGTATTTGGTGGAGATGCTACAGGTGTTACTGAACTAGCAGCTGGAGATGTTATCACTACTGATATGATTGCAGATGCAATTAGAATTATAGAGACAAATAACTTTGTGGCTAAGTACATAGTAATCAATCCATACCAAAAAGCAACTCTTTTGAAAGATTCTCAGTTTGTTAACGCATCTGAGTATGGAAGCAATGAAGTTGTATTAAAAGGTGAGATTGGAACTTATCTAGGTCTAAAAGTAATTGTCACAACTAATGCAAGTCTTTCTTTTGCGGCTACTGCAACTGAAACAAATGAAGCTGCTAGTGCTGCTGTTGCAATGAATGTTTGCCCAGTAATAGGCGAAAGAAAGAACGGTGAAAAAGTCTCTGTTGGACTAGCATGGAAAATGATGCCTAAAATAGATTATGAATATCACAAAGACGAAGCGGTACACGCAATCTATTATGATCAGGCATTTACAACAGGAACAATCTTTACTGAAGCAATTGCACTGATTAAAGTCTCTACTGTCTGAGACTATTTTTTTTCCCTTTATTTTCATTAGAAAATTTGGGAGCCCCAACTCGTTAAAATGGTAAACCGAAACATAAGAATGTTGAGACCTTCCTCAAGGAAGGCAGGACTTCACTCAGGTAGACTCCATGCAGGAAATATCAGAAGTGGAGTTAAAGAACTAGCTTCTGGTGGTGGAAGCAAAACAGCTACTGTAACTTTTGCTAAACCTATGAGAGATGCTGATTATCTAGTTCTACTTTGTTCTCAAACAGATACTGACCAAACAGATTTATGTCTTGCTGCAAGTGGAAAAAGTCCGCAAGGATTTACTATAAATATGGAATCTACTAGTCAAGGAACTACTAGTGTAGGTTATCTTGTCTTAGATTCAGTAGCTGCTGGAGCAACTTCTCACAGAAATGCAAGATTTGGATTCCACTCAGGATATGCTCATTTCAGAAATTTGCAATGGGGAATTGCTACAATAACAACAGATGGTTCTGGTCATGGAACTGCTAAAACAATAACACTTCCTCAACCTATGAAACATACGCCTATAGTTTTGGCTAGTTTTGATGATGATACTGCCGTTACAACAGGATTTGTTCATTTAGGAGTTGCAGGAATTCCAACAAATAAATCATTTGTCTTAGATGTAACCGGATGTTCAATTACAACTGCAACTGTAGATGTTACATGGGTAGCTTTTGATCCTGGATTTAATGCAAATAACCAGGAAACTTTTAGTGAACTTGTTGGAAATAAAGTAGGAAATCTGGCAGGTCAAAAATTACAATCACATGGAGGAATCCACTCAGGAGACCTTCATTGTAAAAATCTCTTTGGAGGAGTTGTCAATATAACACCATCTTCAGGAGATAATCATGAAGCAGTTACATTTGGACAGATGATGAAACATACGCCTGTGGTTTTTGCTTTTAAACAAGCCCCTGTGTCTGATACTTCAGGAATTTGTTATGTCAAAAGTGCTGCAATTTCAGGAGTCACTATTGGAATTGAAGCAGCTGTTGCTGATACTGCGGCTGCAATAGGTTACTTAGTTTTTGATCACGAGTTCCGTGAAGAAGGAGCTGCAGAATCATAAGGAGGAAAATAAAAATGCCAGATAAAGAAGGAAACATAGTACCAGGAGAACCAGAACATTATCGTTATTTTAAAGATAAAAATGCTACAGGAGCAGGAAAAGTAACTGGAATAGATTCAATGAAAGAAGCTAAATCTCCAGTAAAGCCTGAAGATAAAGATAATGCTTATTCAAAAGAACAAGCTAAAGGATTAAATAGAGATGAACAAGAAGAGATACTAACAAAGAGAAAAATTGACTTTGACAAAAAAGACAAAGAAAATGACATGATCAAGAAAATCTTGAAATCAAATCCAGAAGAATAAATAAATGGCAAGTTCACAAACCCTAAGCGGAGAAGTTATAACAGTAACTGAATCAAAAGGTAGTGATGTTACTGGTAGGCACTGGTACGCCGTTGCTGGAACTGCTCAAGGAGTCATAGATTTTTTAGATGAAAATAATATTCCTCAATCCAATGTTATGGGAATGGCTATGGTCACAACTGTTATGACTGTGCTATATCATAAATAAAATGACAGACACAAAACCTACTCGGACAATTGTAAACAAATATTCAGTTGGAATATTTATAGGAATTTTATTACTCGTAGGAGGACTTTATACTGTCGAGATTTTTGATAATAAAATTGAAGTAACTCTTCCCTCTGATGAATGTGGAACTGCTCTTCTTAGAGTCACAAAAGATGATTTTACTCTTAAGTGTGGAAGCAGAATTGCGTTCCAGGCTGATACGGTTATCGATTACTGGAGAACTTATGGCCAGAATGCAGCTGGAGAAGAAGAATGGTGGGAAAGAAACACTAGATTTGTTGGAAGAAACAAAAAAGATATCAAATTAGATCTCATCGAGTATGAAAACTCATTTGATATAGTGAGAACAACAAGATACCGAAAGGGCAGACAGAACATTGAAGATGGAACTTTAAAAGAAACTTATACTTTTTCAAAAGATAAAATCAAAATCACATATGATTATAAAGTCAAAAATAAGGCTGAACATAAAATCTCTATGAGAATCAAGAAACAGTATAAAGCAGCTTTAAGTGCTTTTGATCCTAACGGATATACTGGATTTTCCTCAGGAGATACTCTTTTTTATAAAGGCTTTGGAGATTTACTTATAGATCCAACTGTAACATTGGTCTCTCCAGCTGATAACTCTGTTGCTTATAATGAATCTGATACTGCTCCTTTTATCTGCCAAATTGTAGATGATTCAGACTCAGACTTTGCAAATATTTCTCTATGGTGGAATGCAGAAGGAACATGGGAACAAGCTGCAACTGAACCACTTTCAGGAATAGCAAGTGCAAATATAACATTTTCCCTGGTGATCCCTCATCAAGATGATGCAGGAACTTTTGTCTGGAACTGTTATGGCTGCAACTCTTCAGGAACTTGCGATTGGGATGCAAATGATACTATGAATCCAGTTTATGCTCCAAATGCAATAAATTTAACAGGCCCTGGAGATGCAGAGTTAGAAGATTTGAATCTCTTAGAGGGAACTTCAGAAGTAGATACGATGTATGAAATTTATGGAGACCTTATAAATACATCTGCCAATAATGGAACTCTTTACATTAACTGGACTCATCCAACTCATCCAGATGGAGATAATATGACTTTTAACTTATCTTATTTTGGAACAACAACAACAACAAGAAAATATGATAATTTCAGATACTCAACTGCAAATGGGAGTATTTTAGCAGACTGGAATTATTCAGCTTTAACTGCAGATGATTATTATATCACAATCAAAGCTTGTTCAGAAGATAACTCAGAGCTCTGTTCAGAAGATACTTACACAATTCCAATAGAAATATTTGATTATGTACCTTCGATTAGCACAGGAGAGTCTGAAATCAGGTTTAGTCCTCTAAAAACTTATACAACAAGACCAGCTCTTGGTCAAACTGATTCAAAAGGAATTGTTCAAATAGACTGGACTGGTTATGGTGCTCCAACTGGAACTATCAACTTAACTTTGATAGCCTCAGATTCAGCTAGTTGCACTACGTTTTATGAACATACTTCAGATAATGTTTCAGCAGTAGATACTTTAACAAATGGAAGTAGAGTATTAATTGAAGCAGATGCAAGGTCAGATCCTGAATATATTTGGTTATGGTTGACTAAAGCAAGTTGTGGAACAACAACAATTGATACAACTTATACTTTCGGGGTACTCGAGTAGGTGGCAAAAGTGGGCTACGCCATAACAATTTCTGAAACGGAAAAAGCTTATATCGCTGGCTTTCTTGATGCTGATGGAACTATTTCTTTGACCAAAGAAAAGAGCAGAAATAATCTTAAACATCAAATTGGTTTTGATAATACAAACCTGGAAGTTTTAGAGTGGATCCAAAAAAAGTTACAAGCTAACAATACAAAAATTTATGCATGTAAATCAAAACCCACTGAAAACAAAAAAGAAAGATATATGATAAGATTGTCTGGAAAAGAACAATTAAAAGAAATTCTACAATTGCTGATTCCTTATTTAATTAGAAAGAAAACACAAGCTTGTTTATTACTGGAATTTATTCAACTAAATTCTTGTTACAAAGGAAAAAGAAATTATCAATTAAGTATGAGAGAAATTGAAATCTTTGAAAATATGAAAAGTTTAAATAAAGTGGGGGTGACTTAGAATCGGATATGCAACAATAACACAATTCAGGACTTTAACAAACATGCGTAAAGAGCTAGTTAATGATACTGAGCTCAAAGCTTTTTTTCTGATTGCCGATAGATTAGTAAACAAATTGATTTCTACTCAGGTTGTAAAAGAACAATTAAATGGAACTATAAATGGAACTAATAAAGATTTCAAAACAAAATATGCTCCAATAGCAGATATAACTATGAAAAATGTTTTGGTTTTAGATACCTGTGATGCTACAACAGATTGGACTAAATCTACTGATGCAACAGCTGTAACTTTAACAGGACAATTATCAGAAGGTTATGGAGCATTAGCTCTTGGAAAGGATGGAACAACAACAACTGCATTTTCTTATACAAAAACAGTAACTTCTGTAGATGGAACAGGAAGAAGATTAAGATTAGGATTGAGAATTAAAGATACCCAAGCTCTAAAAAAGAATCAGGCCCTTTCTATAAAAGTAGGAAGTTCAGATTCTAAAACCTATGGAATTATTTTACAAAGAAATCAATTAAAAAATGGAGTCAATGAATTTGACCTTTCTCTTGCTGATGATATGTTGGCTGCTGGAACTCCAGACATTACTGCTCTGGTTTATCTTTCCATTGAAATGCATACTATCACTTCTGCTGATACTATAACTGCAGGAGACATAATCATGGATTATTGGAGATTAGAAGATATAGATTCTCCTGATAGCTCTGATGTAAAAATTTATTATGCAACTCAAGATGATGATACTGGCTGGACTGAATAT
>Ga0307928_10003791_pt1 | contig 11538 bp, 23 predicted proteins | sample AceLakmetagen232_FD_201815 | JGI IMG/M metagenome (GOLD analysis project Ga0307928, IMG submission 201815) | Saline water microbial communities from Ace Lake, Antarctica - #232 | ecosystem: Environmental > Aquatic > Non-marine Saline and Alkaline > Saline | place: Antarctica: Ace Lake...
AAATAGATTAATTTGGTTAGATTGTAGAAACTGGTGGTGGATAAGACCAATTAAAAAAATAATAGATAAAATAATTAATAAGAATCCTTTCTTAGCTGAAAGATTTTTAGCATATCCTCTTGGAGGGTTTGACCATATAAATTTTAAATTGGAAGTTTTAAAAAATGACAAAACCAAAATTAATATTTAAAACAAGAGTTTGTGATAGGTGTCATAAAACCTTTGTTACAGAAAATATCAAGAAGGGAAAGGTATGTGAAAAGTGTAGAAAACCAGCAGGTGGAAAACAAAAGAAATATAGGAAAATGGAAAAAGATAAAGAACTTAATAGATTAAGGAGTTTACAATGATAAATAATAATCACCATATAAAAACCGAACCCTGGTTCTTTCTAAGATTCACTTTCACCAGGCATTGCGATGGCTTGTTTAAGCTTTTAAGAGATTGGAATAAGTGTGGTGGTTTTAATAATTAAAATGAAACTAAAAGAATATATTAGATTAATTTGGATGATTTATAGATTCGGAATTTAAAAAAAAGAAACAAAAAAAGATGTGTGATTTAGAAAAAAGAAATACTAACAAAGAGAAAGAAAAAAGAAATAGGGGTTTCCCATATAAATCAAGGGTTTGTAGAGAATGTGGTAAATTTTATTTTAGAGGTAAAAAATTAAGAAAAGGGTGTTGTTGTCAAGATTAATATCTTGATTGTAATTTTTCTCCTGCTTTTTCTCTTTTAGCAGCTTCTTCTTCTACAGCCAAATCTTCTCTTTTAAGTTTACTTAATGTTGTTTGAGAGACGTTTGTTAATTGAACAAAGTCTTTCATTTTAAATTCTGGGAATTTATCTTGAACATAATAGATTAATTGTTTAGTGGCATATTTCCATCTCATTACAGCATTTGATTCTTTTTTATCTTCAATTGTATCTTCCTGTTCTTTAGTTGCATTGTCCACCTTATATTTCATATAAAGTTTCCAAATCCTAGGAGATATTACTTTTAAGGAAGGAAAATCAAATGCACCAGAATAACCCTTTAATTTCTTTTCAGCAAATAAAATGTGTGTTGATGATCTTGAGGCCGCAGGAATTCTTCTTAGAAGATATTGGAAACTTTTAGCATTTTCTTCCATATGCCATGGATCACTTATCCACCTATTTACATCTTTCATAGAAATAATGCAAGAAGCATAATTTTGATTGGTATGTCTAGCATAAATATACAATCTCATTTTAATACGATCATTTCTAAATGTAGCAGTTAATTCTTTAAAATTTGGAAAACATACAAAGAAGGCCTTATTTTGGTATCTCTCTGTTTGGGACATTTGAACAAGCATTTGTTGTAACTTGTTTTGCCAACCATATTTATGTAAATTCTTAGAACCCTCATCAATGATGAAAGGTTGATAACGATCAAGAGAATTGTATTTATTCTTTAATTCTTCAGTTTTGTCCAGGAAAGACATATTCATATCAAAATCAAATTCAACAGAAATTTGTTCCCAATCTTGATGTAGTGGGGTTGTTCTAGGAAAAGTTTTAACAATTTTTCCAGTAACTTTATGTTTCCATTTACCAGCATATCTACACATTAATAAAGCTAATAGTAAAGTAAGGTTGGATTTACCCATTCCAGTTTCTCCTTCGATATTAACATAAAAATCTTTATCATTCCTCAATCTTCGGAGAACTAAATTTGATAACCAAAGAGCATTCATTTTAGGATTATTTCTTTCTTCATAAAAATCATAAACTCCTTGAAGTAATTCATCCATTTCCTTTACGGAAATTGTTGTTTTGTTTTTACTAAGGTTTTTTATTAATTCATCTATTTGTGCCATTTAATCTCCTACGATAGCATTTTCAATTGCTGATTCTAAATTATGATTTAAAGTTACTTTAATTCCAAGTCCTGCGTGTTGGGCCATCATTAATGCGATACGATATAAAGCATCTAAATCTTGAATTAATTTAAATGGAATTTTAGTATTTGGAATTGCACGTTTTCTTTTAAAGAAATCATCAACATCAGTTTTAGCTTTTAACCATCTATCATTAATCTTTCCCCAATCCTTAGTGTCAAGTATTGGAGAGATGATTACAAGGAAACTATAAATATGTGAATGGTATGCTTCAAGATAACCTGGTGAAGACTTATTATTAATTCTTACTGCCGTAGCCATCCTAGATATTTCTATTCTAATGTTGGCTATCTCTTGATAGATCCAACCCCACATGTCATACTCTGCTTTAATATTCTGTTGAACATTCAATCCAGGATTATCCAATACTTTTCCAAATTGCCCTTGAGTCTTTTTTTGACGTTCAATACTATTATCTAGTTTCTTCCTGGTGATATTATTTTTCATTTTCAATATTTAGAAACAGTTAAATAAGCATGGTAATTAAAGTATATAAACCTTTTTACATACCTTTATAAGTTATGAAAACTACCAATTAGTATAAACAAGTAACCCATCCTATTATAATGAATTACTTACTCCCTCTAGACATAGGTAATAGGTGTTTGTTATCCACTATCGAAGTGGAAAAATGGGTGAGGGTTAATATTAAAATAATTTAAAATGAATCCAGAAGAAGAAATACAAAGAGATATTATTCTTTCTAAAAGAAAAGCTAATAAAAAAAGACTCACTAGTTGGAAAAGGCATATGGAATTATGTAATTCTACTCCACTCTCCATGAAAGAGTTCGCTCAAATGGTTAGGGAATTAAAGCATGTAAGAAATAGGGCCATTATATCAACCCTTTATTTAACTGGATCTAGGATCTCTGAAATACTTCACCCTTCCCAATTAGATAATAGGCGTATTCTAAAGGTAAAGGATTTTCATGAGGATGGAAATTTCCTTATTATTAATACAAGGGTTTTAAAGGTTAGGAAATCTCAACTAAAAAAGAATTGGAATCTAGGTTGGAAGAAGGCCTACATTAATCAAGAGGATCCAAACAACATTCCTCACCTTTTAAACATTCAAGAATACTGGGATGATATGGGTTATAAGAAAGGTCAAGATTTTGAATTTTTTAAAATAGGTTACAGGACCTTCATAAAATACATAGGAAAAAAACTTAATATTAATCCCCATTATATAAGACATCTTAGGGCCACACATCTTGCAAATGATTATGGTTTTTCAGATACGGATCTAAGGGGTTACTTTGGTTGGACATCAGCAGAAATGCCTTCAAAATATAGTACCTCTACAAGTCGGAGTATCAAGAATAAACTAACAACTTTTTAGATACATTTATAAAGCATAATATATTATAAAACACATTAAGATGGTAAGAAAAAAAGAGCCTGTGAATTGGACAATCGATTCCGATATTATAGAAAAAATAAAGATTGAATCTAAAGAAAAAGAAGTTAGTTCAAGTTCTGTAGCAAATAAAAAATTAAAGGAGAGTTATAATGAAACTAACTAAAGAAAAATTTAATAAATTAAATCAATTAGATCGAATTGAATATAGGCAAAAAAAAGAAGCTATTCAAGGATTTTTCTCTTCAGGATTTTTAGAGATGTCCTTGATTGTTTCAACATTTTTCTTAGTAGTATATTCTTATTTGAAATTATATTTTCCAACAATAGATATAATTAGTAAAACAAGTTCAGTAGCAATTGTATCAAATTTAACAATTTTAATTATTTTTTGTTTTATTTTCGATTTGATATTTTCAAGGATTGGAAGTCATCAAGTTTCTAAATTAAATAAAGAATATTTTACTGTGGAAGTAAAATCAAAGAAAAAATGAAACCTTTTAAATTAACTTTAATCCTAAGAGAAGATTCGGCACCACATCTATATGTTAATCAAATCAAAGAGATGATTGCTAATGATAGAACACTTCATCCAAGCATGAAGGGAGCATTAAAGATAATGAAGAAAATGAAAATGCCTTTTATTCGGTTAGCCGATAAAAAAGAAATAGTTATAGTCCCAGAACTATATTTACATTTTGAAAGAGCCATGAAACCAGAAATACATCCTTGGGGAAAAATTGAATGGTCTGAAGAAGAAAAAGAAGATTATGATAAAGATCAAAAGAAATTTATTAGAGAAATGCTTGAATTATACAATACTAAATTAGGTTATGATTTCCATCAGAAAGAAGATGTTACTGATGAAGAATTAGACAATTTAATTAAAATAACAGCTCCAAAAAAAAAGAAATAATGAAAATAGAGATAACAGGAATAGGTTCTCAAGAATTATTAGGAATAATCAATAGTTTCCCAGATGGAGAGGTTGTCTGTGAAGGAAATAAGGCAATATGGGAAACGAAATCAACAAAAGCACAATATACTCCACAAAACATTCAACAACCAGCACAACAGCCAATGGCTAAAAAAAATTCATCAATGATTGATTTTAATAAAGCAAGACAGTCATTATTTGATGCTTTCAGTTAAAATTTTAAAAAAAGAAACCAAAATGAGAAAACAAGATAAATATCTAAATTATGCAAGAATATGTGAGAGCATTCAAGCAGTTTCAAAAAATTTATTCTTTGCACTATTCTTTTTAACATCAATATGGTTTTGGGCTATTGTTTCTAAATATTTTTCAGATTTTAATAATCAAGCAAAGTTAATGTTCATGTTATTTTCCTTAGCTTCAATAGTTTTCATAATGGGATTCCTACTAAATATCTTTTTCTTAATCATGGCTAAAAATATTAAAAAAACGAGGATTAAATAATGGGTGTAATAAGTAATGTAAAAAATGCTAGATCCAATTGGAGAAAAGTAAAAGGAAGTCCCTATGGTTCTTTAATGTTCAAATACAAATTAACTCAAACAACAATTTATCTATTCAGTGCCTTCATGGCCTGGACTTTTTACTCCATAATTAAAAATATGGGTGGAAGCAGTTGGGGATCCTGGATAAGTAGAGTTTTTACTCTACTTATCGGGCTTCTCATAATTCAGAAAGCTTTCCAATCTTTGGGGCCAATGAAAAGAACCCTGGAACAATATGCTCCGGCTGGTAGAAAAAAACATATTAACCATACTGATGTGGATATAAAAACAACCGTTAAGGATATTCTTTCTGAATTTGATGAAGAAGGAAATAGAAAGGTTTAAATAACATAATATAATATAAATAATATGGCTAAAATAGATATAAAAAAATTAGAGAAGAATGAAAGAATAAGAAAGAATGAAAGAATAAGAAAAACAATTTTAAATGTTTCTTATGGTTATCTTCTTGGAGCCGTAATTGTGATTGCACTCTTAATGGTCACATATCCTGGATTATTAAATTCTAATGGTTCTTCAGATTTTTGTAGTAAATATTACGAATCTGAAAATCCAAATGAAGTATTTTTTGGTTATTTTGTAAATTCAAATCATTCATATACTTATGGTTGTAATGTGGAAACATTAAATTGTAATGATGAAGATTTTAAGAAAGTTTCTCTTATTAAAAATATGATCGATTTAGATATTACATTATTAGTTTCAGATGATTGCGAAGAATGTGATACTCAATTAGAATTGTTTGGAGATTATAAAGAATTTTTAAAGCTATATGGTTTAATTACCGATTGCTCATTAAAATATAATGCTTATTTATGTAAGGATTTTAAAGGACTTCCATTATGGAAAACTCCATTTGAAATACTTGGTGAAGGAACTTTAACAATTTAATAAAAAATACAAGGAGGTTAAAAAAAGATGTTTGAAAATTTAAGAAAAAAAAATATAGTAGAAACTATTCCAAAGAAGGTGATTCTTCCAGAAATTGAAGCAATGGGTGAACCTGAAACTGCTGATGAAATTGAAATTTATGATGAAGAAGAAGAAATTAATGAACCTCTAAAGGAAGAAAAAGTAGAACAGGAAGTTGAAGAACCTACTGAAGAAAACTTTGATGAATCTGAAATTGAACCTGATGAAGAATATAATGCCTATGTTGAAAAAGAGAAAGATTTAAAAGAGAAAATTCAAGTTGCTAAAGATTTAAATGATGTTGAAGAGGATGAAGAAGAAGAAGAACCTCCAACAGAAACAGAAGATGTGCATTTAATAAATGAAGCTTTCCAAGAAGTAAACAAAAGATTAGAAAAAATAGAATCTAGTTTATTCAGGTTAATGCAATGACTGAAGATATTTTATCCTTAAAATCAAAAGAAAATTTTAGGAGGAAACTCCTAATTTTCTCTAGGATAATTGCAGTTTTATTAATAGTTGGAATATTCTTTATTGGAGTTATCCAAATAAAATATGTTAATGAAGTTAATGAACTTAAAGGTGAATATGGTTCAGCAGGTTATTGTTATTTATGTGGCCTAGAAACAGCAAGGAGTTGTTCATGTAATTATATTCCTGATTTAATTAGTGGTACAGATTTAACAAATTATTTAGAAGGGATTGCTATGGTAAATGTAGAACCATGTGAAGATAGGAATAAAGAATTAAGATTAGATGAAGTTAATTTTAGTAATTTTATGGATATTATCTCTTAGGAACATTCTTAAAAGGAATAGTTAATTCTCTCTTTTTATTACAGATAATTTTAGAACCTTGTTTATTTACTCTATACTTAACCCATCTTTTTGTTCTTTTATTGAATGATTGATAAGTGGTCATTGTACACTTGTCCTATAAATTATTCCATGAACTCCTTTAACATTTACTCTTATTTTTTGCCAAACTAATCTTTTTCCACTTGGGAATTTTTCAACCCTTCCACCAAAACTTATTTTTGTTGAAGGAAGTGTCTTTCCAGGATCAATTAATTTTGTTTTTAGAACTCTACCTGTTAAATTTCTTTCTTTTAGAATTGCGTGTGCTAATGTTTTTGAAGAATATCTCTCTGCTGTTTCTCCACCTGTAGCCCATTTTATTTTATATGCCATTTTATACTCCTCTTTTTTTAGCACTATATCTTAATGCTTCTTGTTTAGTATCAAAACTATTTATTGTTTCTCCAGCCCTATTTTTTACTAAATAAAAATAACTTTTAATTCTTTTACCTTTCAATTTCATCATTTTCTTTTGATGTAAATTATATGCTTTCTTTATTATTTGTGCCATTTTATCTTTTTTTGTAACCTCTATATTGATTTTTTGCTTTCTTATATTCTAATGTAGTAAGTTTATTTGCTTCTGTTTGAGTTATTTTTATTCCCCTTCTTATCTTAGACATTATTTGTTTTTTAGTTGCCATTTTATTTATTCTCCCATTTATTAATTGAATCTTTTGCATCATTTATTGCAGATGTTTTTGATTTTCCAACCCCAATGTATTGTTGATGTCCAGAAGAAACCATTATTTTTTTACCATTTTTTGATGCTAAAACCCCATACATTAAGGAGTTCATTTTTCTTACAATTAAAGTATATCCTTTATATTTTTTCATTTTATTTCCTTACCAACCTATATCCACCTTTAACTCTAACTAATTTATGTCCTCTTGGAACTTGGATTTTATTAGAGAGGGTATAATCTGGATCCTTTTTAGGAATTCCAAAAGTATTATCCATATTTTTATTAACTTGATCGAAATAGTTTCCTACTTTTTTAGTTGCAGATTTAAATTTAGGACTAGCTAAGTATTTCCTTGTTTTCTTATAAGCTTTATTCATTGTCTTTTTCATTGTATTTTATACCTTTGATCCTTTATATATTTAATTACCTTTCTTTCAAAAGAAATTTTTTCCAATAATCCCTATTATTGTTTGTTTTAACATGACATTTACGGCAAAGAGAGATTAAATTTTCTTTTCTACAATCAACACAATAATTTTTCATTTTAAAAACAGAAGAAAACAGGTGGTAAACGGTTATCCTGTGGCCGTATTATTCTGAGTTATAGAGTGAATAATGACTCCATTCCTTATGAGCTAAGATTAGTAAACTGGTCCAGAAACTTCTGAAGACCTACCTAATCCTGAAGTAAGCATACCTAGAACAATTGTTGCGAAACCAACTACAACTAATATTGTAATCCAAGAACTACCTCCGGACAAAGCTGTTACCAAATCATTTGCAGCATTTTGTTCTGCTGAAGACGCGTCCATAGTATCAGCAATCTCTGCTGAAATATATATACCAATTACAAGAGTTACACCTACAAGAACAATACCGATAATGAATGATTGCATGTTTGCCATATTAAATTTTAAACCTCCTTATGATTATATAAGTTTTAGGTAATTTTCACAAGAATTCTTTATATATATAGAGAATGGGTATCGGTATAACGATATAGTATTATTTCTTTTTCAATTTCTTTTTACGATCCCAATATGGAGAATTACATTTAGGGCAAACCTTTGGTTTTCTAATATACCGAGGGTACCAAGTGTGTTTACACCTTTTACATTTCAATTTATCGAGATTAACTAAATATTTTTCCATTTTATTTATCCAGGGCCGCCCAAATTATTGAACCTGCAAGTCCAAAAATTATTATGTAAATTATTGTTTCATTGATTGTTGTAAATAATTTCATTATCATTGATGTAATTAAACATATGAAAAATGCGAATGAGGATATTGCCGAGGTTTTATAATCTCCCTTGTTTCCAACATAAAGGGTTATCAAATATATGAATAAAAGGAAAAGGTTAGCCATCCACCCCTCAACTAATAGATTTGAATAATTCAAAAAACCTTCAAATCCTTGTCCGTAACTAACATTATAATATGGTTCTGTCATTTTATGCTGCTTCACCTACCCCCCTTCTTCCAGATAATATTCTCATAACTATGTAAACTGTTATTATTAATACAAACAATCCAAATAATGGTTCAAATCCAGGTATTGAATTTTGCATTATACTCATAATGTTCTTTACCAATGGTATCATTGAGAAGAACTTGGATATTGCTCCCAATCCTGTTACAAATACATTAACACCAGCTTCGGCACCATCCCATATTCCTTCTATTAAACTTTGATCTTCCAGATCATTTCCAAAACCATATAATTCACTTTGTTGTGAAGAAAGTTGAGAATTAACCCCATTAATATCTGAAGTGTATGGGTTAGAATTATCTACAGAAAAAGTAATAACTGAACTAAAAGCTAAAGTTATAATTGTAATTCCTATGGCTACTGCTATGAAAATTGTTGTTAGGCTAGGAGATGCTCCACGTTTATTCATCTTTTTTTCCTCATTGTCAAGGCTATCAAAATAACTATTGAAATCAATCCATATAGAACCGATCCAGTTATATTTAACCATCCTATTTTATTTACTAAAAATAATGATGCAATTATTAGTCCTAGACCAATAATAATTGATCCTATGGCCACTCCAATCATTGCTACGGTACCAACAACTAATAAACTGATTACCTGTCCAAAGCTTCCAGTTGTTTTAAATCTTTCAGCCACCCCATTGGTTACTATTAATTCATCAACAATTTGCTCAACCCCTCCATAGGTTGCGTTTAATCCAATTATTCCATTTATCATGTAGGTCCCAGTTTGATTAATTTCATAGCTTAAAGTCCCTGATGTTGAAGAAATACATGAATAATAAACAACTTCATTTGGAGAACCCAATAATTTTGTAACCCTTAAACATCCTTCTTGTGTTGCTCCAGTTGTATCTGCATAAATAAAAGTTGTAACATTTGTTGAATTTCCATAACTTAATGAATGATCTATATCTTCAAATCTTTTATAATTATCTTCACCAATAAAATTTATTTTTAATGTTCTACTATCACTTGTTTCTTTAACTGGATCTGTTGTTAGCCATAATTGATAATCATAAATTACCTGATACCTATACCATGTATCATAAAGCCTCAAATCTATTGTAGCCTTTCCTTCTTGACTTGTTTTTAAAAGCCCAACCGTATAAAAATTATTACTTCCAATATCCCATCTTTGAACATTAATGAAGGCTCCATCAACCACGGCATCATTTGTATCTCTAACTGTTAAAGTGAATAGATTGGCCGTAGATTCATTCAATAAATATAAATTAATGCTTTGTGAAGTATTGGTTATTGTAGCATTATTATTGTAATATTCCCTCTTAGTGTACCCATCAGAATAATAATTAATCAAACCAGTAAGTTTATAATCAACATTTGAAGGACTTATACAAAAATCAAATTTACTTTTATTATTATTTTTATCAGAATAATTTATTGTTTTTTCTAGTGCATTTTCCCCAGACCATATTTGAGCTAAAAATTCTATGCTTCCATTTATCTCTGCAAAAGTTCCTTCATCTTTAATTGTAAAGTTTAAATAAGGGACATTTAGGGTTGGGGAACATATTCCAAAATCTATTAAAGAAATTGTTTGATTATTTTCTGTTGTTGATGTGAATAATCCATCATTTGTTCTAACTATCCAATAAAAAGTTTTATTTGTTTCAACTCCAACCAAAGGCACTGGAACATCATAGCTTAATTGATAAATATGGTCCGTTGGATTAACAATTATTGCAGTATAATTTGTATTATTATAATTCAAGAAAGCATAATTAACCAACTGATTAGTTTGAATATAGGCACTAATTGTTTCTATTGTTCCTTCTACAGCTGTTGGGTTAAAGGTTTGATTTAATTCAAGTAATTTATATCCCCATTCTTTAAATTCACTTGCTAAATTTCCAACAGAATCATTTGCATACATTGTTAGATTATAATTGCCTTCTAATAAAGTAAATGTTGTGGTGTTATCTCCACAGGTTACAGTTTGATTTGTTCCATTGTAGTTATACCAACAAGTGTCTAAAGCAGTATCAGTGATTGTCCAATTAAGATTTGTTGTTTGATTTAGATAACCATAATCTATTGATGCTGTTGGATATGTTATTGTAATATTTGGTGCTGTTGAATCTCTTGATAAAGTTCTATTTGCTGTTGCAAATCCACAATCTCCATCTGAATCACAGGCTTGACAAGTCCATAAAATTAAATCCCCATCAGAATATCCCCTAGTCCATTCTTCTGTTTCTGTTGCTCCACTCAATCCAGTTGTTATATTCTTCTGTTCCCATGTTCCACTTTCATTTGTCCATAGACTCATATTTGTTACTGTTGCTCCTCCACCAACTTCTGCTGAACAATTAAATTCAATTAGATTTGTTGCTGAGATGTAATCATCTGCTGGGGAGTTTAGTGTTACATTTCCCTCTGGAAAGGGGTATGTTCTACCAACTCCACTATTATATAATTCAGTTACTTCTGCTGTAGATAAGGCAACATCCCATATTCCAACCTCATCTATTTTACCATCAAAATAAACAGGAGTTAATAATCTTGTTCCTATTCTTGCAAGATTATCTGTATCTGTTAATAATGTTATTCCAGCATGACTTGTTTTAGTTCCATCTAAATATAAATCTAAACCCCCAGAACCATCATACACTACTACTGTATGATGCCATGTTCCTGTAGTTGCAATAGTATTTGTTGTTTCCCATGTTGTAACAATTCCATTATAAAAACTTACTTTATTATTTGCATCAATACTAATCTGAATACCTCTATCAGTATTATCTTTATCCTGTGAAAAAATCTTATTATCTC
>Ga0307928_10003792_pt1 | contig 11534 bp, 19 predicted proteins | sample AceLakmetagen232_FD_201815 | JGI IMG/M metagenome (GOLD analysis project Ga0307928, IMG submission 201815) | Saline water microbial communities from Ace Lake, Antarctica - #232 | ecosystem: Environmental > Aquatic > Non-marine Saline and Alkaline > Saline | place: Antarctica: Ace Lake...
GGACAAAAGCGGAGATAAAGAAAGAACAGCAGGACAAATCACAGAAGATGCCCATGAGTGGGTAAAAGAGAAGTATGGCAAAGGCGTAACCGAGCCGGTGGTAACGACAACCCCGCTCTACGGCCCAACCCAACCGATAACACTCCAGGAACCCGAGGGAAAGCCGGAGGTACTGGCATACAAAGTAAATATACTATTCGAGGTGAATAAAGGTGAGTAAACCTGAAATGAGTTTAGCGGAATGTAGGGAAATTGCAGAAAACCTGTTTCACGAACTGGATATGAAAACAAACCATAGCACTGAAATGAGTGCTATATTAAGAATACTCAACGAGACGGTTATGATATACCTAATCACAGGAACTACCTGTGCAGAACTTAATGGGGGAGGAAATGACGAAAGCGAAAATTGAACAATACATAAGCGCAGAAAAACTGCTCCGAGTAGCATTAGTGCCGGTTGTAGCGGTAGCCTGCAGGTCGGCGGGGATAAGCCAAAGGACGTTTTTTAGGTGGAGGGGATTAATAGACCAGTTAAACTACGACGCACCAATCCTGCACGGAATCGACAGGGGTGGAAGCAAGCCAATCTACATCAAAGCGTACTGTACGAAATGTGGTGGGCTAATAGCGAAGGCAATAAGCAAATTCGACGGCGACATGCAAATCTTTGACTCGAAAGCCCTGCGATGTGTGTACTGCAACACTAAAATCTACAGGGGATTTTGGGCGAGGCTGTTAGGATGGTGAAAAGATGGAAGTAACTGAATTCCAAATCGGTGCAAACGATACCGTCTTTCTGGAATTCCCAGAGGGAATGTCACAGGCAGAGCTCGACGTGTTTATGGATAGGATAAATAAGACTCCTGCCCCAATAGTAATAACACCGGACAAAACAAAACTGACTATCTTGCGTAGACCTCCAAAAAAGAAAGGGAAGGGCGATTAGGATGGCAGAAGAACGGGTACTTAATTTGGGCTGTGGAAATAATTATATCCCTAAAGCAATTAATATCGACCACCCGGACATGAAGGGGAAGGTCAAGGCGGATGTGTGGTTCGATTTGGAACAGTGCAATAGCCACCTCTTCGACCTTTCCTATAAAATAACCGCACATCAGGACGGGTTTAATGATATTGACGGAATGGTCAATGCAGAGTACCGGAGCGAAGATATATGTGCAAACCACTTCGACAAAGTAATCCTCCGCCACGTGTTCGAGCACGTCAGGAACGTCATACCAATGATGGAAGAAATCTACCGACTATTAAAGCCGGGAGGAACGGTAGAGATAACCTGCCCCTACTGGACTTCTATATGGGCATGGGGCGACATCGGGCACGTCAGGGCCGTCAACGAGATGACCTTTATATGGTTCTCAAAGGAGCACTACGAAGAGAACCGCAAGAAAAACACAACTTGCTCCTACTACGAGCCGGACTGCGACTTTGAAATCAAGGACATAAAACTCAGCCCGACAGCAGCATGGAAAGATGTAACGGAACCGAAAGTCCGCATAGGCATGTTACAATACCTGAATGTGATTGAGGAGATTAAGGTAGTGCTGGAGGCAATAAAGTGAGCGACTTACTCGATAAAATACTACTCGGAAAAGTAACGCGGATAGTGGTATTAATTTGGCTTGTCTATGTCATAAGCCCGATTGACCTAATGCCATACAACCCGATTGACGACCTGGTGGTATCAATACTCGGAACAATCATAACAAATTATCTATTAGGAAAGGGGTTATAAAATGGTGCAAATTGAAGATGTAATCAAAACCACTATAAAGAAATCCTGGATAGACACCGCAAGAACCCGCCGAGAAGCGGTAGACAACAAGTGGGGAACGGACAAGATGGCTATGTGGGGAACCCCGGAGCGCAGGGAGCTCGGGTACATAGGCGAGCGCACGTTCGCAGAATATTTCAAGCTCGACCTGCCCGGAGAGATGAAGCCGGACGGGCACGTTGACTTCGTAATCAAAGGCAAACCATTAGTCCCCGGTGCCGTACCCGGGTCAATGGACGAAGTAGGAATAGACGTCAAGACCGCACAGTATGAAAAAACATTCCGGGGCGCATTCAATAACCCGAACTTTATGTTTCAGGTACTTGCAAGCCAGATAGAGCTTTATGGAATCCCGACCCCGTGCAGGGTTTTGGCAAGCGTACTGATAAATGAGAACCGGACAACCGCGTACATAGTCGGCTGGATAAAGAGTAGCGACGTCCACCTGGGACCCGCCTGGAAAACACCGGAGGAACGGGCAGGGTACTGGAAGGTCGAGCCAAACGGGAAACCGGCATACTACCGGACTGAGTGGTGGAGACTTCATAAAATGGGGGAATTGTTGGAATGAACCCCACAGACTACATCGACATCAACAAGGCGTACCACACCAAGGACTGCGTGCGCATAAAGCGGGGCAATACCTACGCCCATGAACTCGCCAAGTTCAACCGGGCGTTTCAACTAATCAATACCGGCTGCCATATAATGACCGAAGTGCCATTCCAGGACGACAAGGGTATCTGCGACCTGCTCGATTTGAAGGAACAGAGGGCGTATGAGTTTGCGAAGTCTGAGGATGAGAAGTCCCTACTGGCGAAGGCAAAGAAATACCCGATTCCTTTTGCGATAGTGAGGATAAAGAATGGGTAGAATAATTTGCAGGTTTTGTAATCAAGATATAGGGGGCGACCTACACCTATGCGAAGGAAAGGCGAAGGCACTATCCTTAATGAAGAAATATGACCTTTCTTGGGACGACGTACAGGGGAGACTATAATGGTAAAACTCTCAAACTATAATAAGCCCTGCTCGCATGACCGGGGACACAAATGCAAAAAACTGTGGTGTACGGTCAAGTGCGAAAGGGAAAGAATGCAGGCCAGGCTGGATAAGCACTGCAAAGATTGTAAATACCTCGTCGCCTTCGACGGCAGCTTTATCTGTGCGGAGTGTGAGGGAAAGGAATTTTATGAGAAGAAGGATAAACCTAACCCAGATTATACGCAGGGAGGTCAGGATGAGTAGTTGTAAGGTTTGTGGAGCAATTGATAAACAATTGTTTTCTTATAAAGGTCAATGGATGTGTTGGCAATGCAAACATGAAAAGGAGTGGAAAAAGCTATGACACCTAACCAAGTAAGGACGCAGGGAGGAAAGAAATGAGTTATACAACCGATGCGGTTATAGATGAAATGAATAAGATAAGAGACCAAGAAATAATGAAATATCCTTGTGAAAGATGTATCGGCTTATCTGAAGAAGATAGATGTTGTAATTGTATTCGTAATACAAACAATAGTAATGATGTAATGGGTTCTTGTGCAGATTTATATGAACAGGGGAAAAATATAGATAAAGAAACAGAAGAAGACGATAAAAAAGAAATTGAAAGTTGGATTGAAATAGATGGAGACATCTTTGAGAGAGAAGCGAATAGGAAGTATGCATCTAGTGAACATAAGGTGCAGGGGGCGACAAAATGAGATGGAAGTGCCGAATGATGTATGATAAGAAGCCAACAAAAGACCAATCTGAGGCAGGAGAAGCTGGGTTTGGACTATGTGCATTGTGTAGAGGTCGTGGTGGAACCGAGTCTTGTAATATTTCAGGGTGGACACCTAATAAGTCAAGTGCGTCTACCAAGGATAGGACGCCTAGTGAACCTTATGTGAAGGGAGGTAAGGAATGATAGATAAGAAAGTAATGAGATATAAGATAGTAATATGGGATTGGATTGCATATGTAGCTAAGACACTTACAGCAGATTCGGATTCGCAACCACTTAGTCTTGACGATTGGTTAATGCGTGAAGCAGGATTTAAAGAAGTAGGAGTTCGTAAAACCCTTTTAGAGATGGGGAATTTTAAGGATGTTCCCATAGAGGATGAACCTAACAAGGATAGGACGCCTAGTGAGAATTAGGAGAATTAAATGATACCCTGCGACATCTGCAAACACCTAGAAACAAAGAAAAACCTGCTATGGTGCAAGAAGCTAGGCTCTCCAATGCTCAACGGACAGAAAGGATTGAATATGTCAAAGCGGTGTGGCGAATCTAACCCAGATAAAATACAGGGGGAGCTATGAAACGCTACGACTGCCCCTGGGACGGAACCAAGTGCAATAGAATAGAACTTAAAAAGTCAGGATATAATATAGACTTATGCGGTGACAAGGAAAAACCTTGTCCAAGGAGAAAGAACGCAGAGCGGAAAGATGAGGGGGAGAGGTAATATCGGGATGTGTTCGAGATTAGCACTTTCTAACCTCTATAAACCGGGCAAGACTGCGGTCCCGACGGCGGCCTGGGAATCCACCTCCAAGGTGTAACTACCCCCTCGTCCCGTAAATAGGAAACAAAATGGCGTACCTACTCCAAGAACGAAAACTGAGAGAGAAGAACAAACAGGCAAAGCGTGAAGTAAAAGAGAAGAATCGCCTTGCTAAAGAAGAGGCTATACAGAAATCGAGGCAGGTAAAGCTCTAATGGCATACACCAAAAAGCTTCACGAAAAGGCATTCACCCTATTCTCCAATGACATAACTATGGAGGATATTGCAAGGCAGATGAAAATATCCACTGACACCTTATGGCGATGGCACCGTGAAGAGGAATGGGCTACGCGAAAACAGTCAATCAATCAAAAAGCTATCGAAAAAACCGATGAGAGTCTTGTGGACATTAAGGTACGCCAAAGGAAGATAATTAAGGCAATCTATGGGAAATATCTTGAAGCCCTCAAGAAGGGGGAGATAGACCCAAAGACCCACGATATAGCCGCCATGATGAAACAGGAGCTCCTACTGGCCGGGGAATCAACCGAGAACATAAAGGTCGAGGATCTACGCCTGCAGGACGTCGCAAGGATGTTTAAGAAGTACGAGAAGAAGGGGGCGTAATGCCATTAACCCCTGCCCAGCAGGAAATAGTCGCTAAGAATTGGAAAAGGCCCTCACTACGAACCTTTATCTATGAAATATTCTCCAAGAGTTTCCCGAAGGAAGAGAATAAGCAGGCCGGAATAATCCCCTTTATAGGTGGCAGGCACGTTAACTGGACGTCGGCGTTCCTGCAAAACAATCCCTGGACAATGCGGATAAGCGCCAAGAACCACTTTAAAAGCGTAAGCCTGTACGCTATGATAATGTGGGACATGTTCGTGAACCACTACTCGGACATAGACTGTCACTACTTTAGCTTCCAGGAACACATGGCGGCGTACCACGGAAGGAAGATAAAAACCCTAATCTCAAACAACCCATACTTCCAAGACTTCCATGACTGCAAGCCAACGGCTGAGGGTGTTATGGACTATACCCTCGGGGAAGATGAGTATGGTGTAGAGCACCATTTCAAGCTAACCCCGCACGGAATCCTTGGATTCAAGAGAGGACTGCACTGCGCGCGGGTATATGGAGACGACTTGCTTCAGGACCCCGCACAGAGGATAGACCCGGCGATAGTCCACAAGGTAAACTATATCGTTAAGTCCCAGCTTATCGACATCCCGACCAAGCCAGCACCATACAGCTGGCTGCACATAGTGGGGACCGCACAGACAGAGTTCGACTTCTATTTTGATAGGGGCTTCCAGAGGAGATTCCGGATTAAGATTATGCCCGGTATCCTTGACGAAACAAACAAAGAAGTTCTCTGGCCCGAATGGCAGAGTTATGAGGACCTATGCGCCAAGCGAGAGGAGATGGGCCCAAAGAACTTTAGCCGGGAATATATGTGCGCCCCGGTGCACTCAGAGGATATGTGGTTCTCCAAGACAGATATAGATAAAATCGTGGTCAAGAGCGAGAAGGAATATGAAAAGGTTGTTTTATCAGCAAAGGAAAGGGTGACAGTGGGAGGCTGGGACCTTGGTAAAAAGAATCACCCGGCCTATGCCTGTATATTTGAAGAGGTAAGCGGCAGGGCATGGATGCGCTGGGAACGCTGGTTCGACGGTGTAGAGTACCTGGAACAGCTCAGGACAATAAAGAAAGCCTGCAAGCGATTCTATGTGGACAAGCTATGGTTCGACAACACCAGGGGCGACATGGAAACTGAAATAGAAAGGGGAAATATTCCTGGTTATATGGAGCCGAAGGTTGAGAACCGGGAAAACAAGTTCTCCCAGGCACAGGAACTTGACAAGCGGGTGAGGTCGGACCCAATAGGAATAAAGATATTTAACAACCACAGAACCATCCAACAACTGCTGGTGGTGGACAATGATTTAAAGGCTATGGTGACACCAAGTGGACACGGCGACAGCTTCGTTGGAATGCGAATGGCCATGGGTGCACTTGCCGAAACGACAGGCCGGACCACAAAACAAAAACTCTACTTTTTCGGATAATGTCCGGAAAAACTTTTAAAAGTGCCAAAAAACGACAGACCCATTTAAGAACAGTGCATACATTTAATATAGTGGTGAACGACCAAGTTCTGCTTGGCCTGTTCGCTGTACCTAATAAACAAACTTGCGGAGGTTGAGTTGGGAAGATTTACAGATGCAATCGCACGGGCGATTCCCAACTACAGTTCTCGAAGCCTTAATATCTGGACACAGAATAAAGGGCGCAATCAGAGCCGTGCAGACGACGACGCTTTTTATAATGAAATCGAAGATTCAGACCTTCTTGCACTTTACAAAAGAGGGCTCGGAAGGAAGATAGTCAACAAGCAGGCAAACGACACATTCAAAAGATGGTTTATAATTGACTCAGAAAACCAGGGAATCATAGACGCAATAGAGGAAATAAACAAAGAGTTCAACATGAAGCAGCTCGCAACGGATTCCTTCAAGCGCACCTACTTATTTGGCTATACAACATGGGCATTCGGCTATGATGACGGTGCAGAAGAAATCAATGAGCCACTACAAAACCCAAGAGAGATAGAGTACATAGAGATTCTGTCGAAGGATAACATCAAGGAGATACATCTCAATGAGGACGAGAACGACGAGAACTACGGTGAAATAGACCATTACAACTTATACCCCTTCAAGGCAGGCGGAACGGTGGAAAGACCAATGCACGCCTCAAGGGCCGAGCACTTTATATTCAGCACACTCGGCAAGGACCCATACGGCTTGAGTGAGTTCGAGGCGGCATATAACTGTCTTTATGTCCTGACCAACAACCTATGGAGCACGGGCCAGGCATTCTACCGCTATGCAGGCGGATTCCCAATAATCACAGTCCCGAAAGCAGCCTCCAATGATGTAACCATCGGGGAAATGCAGGACCAAATGGCAAACGTAAACACCAGGACAGGCCAGGTACTTCCTGAAGGATATGAAATGGACTTTAAGGGCGCACAGGGCACGGCACTCAACCCGAGCCTGTATTTCGGAACGGTAATAAAAGAACTCGCCGGAATCGTGGACATCCCAGAGAATATCCTCCTTGGTCTGCAGCAGGGCAGGGTAACGGGCTCGGATATTGACTACAAGAGCTACTACGACCACATCTCCGGGTCATACCAGGACCCATTTACCAATCACTTTATGAAGATTTACAAGCGCTTCCAGGACATAGGCAGGATTCCAGAGGGTGAATTCACGATTAAATGGCTCCCAATAATGTCCACGACAGAGTTGCAGAAAGCAACAACTCGTAAGATGGTAGCCGAAGCGGACAAGATAGAGATAGAATCCGGCGTAACCACAGCCGAGGAAATCCGCAAGAGGCGGGATGAGGAAGCCAGTGAAATGAAAATTGACGCATCCGAGCAATATGCCTGTGAATGTATAAAATGTGGGCATAAGCTCACTTCAAATAGGCACTGTGCAGATATAACATGCCCTAAGTGCGGCGGAAGGATGCGCAGGGCTGAACGGCCTGGACCTGGGCGGGATTCCAATATTAACGCTAATTCTAAACCTTCCCCAAACCAAAGACGGTCTGACAAGCTCGACAAAGACTTCGTTAACACGTTCGCGCTCGAGGACCGCCTGGCAGATGACCTCTTCTTTATATTCGAGAAGATGCGAAATGAGCTTATCCGGCAAGTACCCCAACACGCGCCGGTGGGCGACAAACTAACAGATGCCCTTGAGGACATTCACTTGGACGCACTCGAGGAGGAGTTCGGAATAGTCCTCCACGGAGGTATGGACGAAGCCTATGATATGGGCGGAGTACGTGCCTTTGCAGACGTGGGGGCAGCTACAAAGTTCGCAAAGAACGCCCCGGCAATAAACTGGCTCAAAACCCACAGCCTAATCCTGGCAGGCAAGGAAACCGCAGAATTTGTTGAGGGCGCAAAGGTTCAGATTCTCCTCGGTATCGACAAGGGCGAGGGAATAGCAAAGATTTCCCGCAGAATCACAGACGTATTCGACATTACAAGGCAACGGTCAACCCTAATCGCAAGGACAGAGGTAATAAGGGCACTTAATGAGGGCCGGATAAACGGCTATGCACAGATGGGCGTTGCAAAGTTAGAGTTTTTGACCTCTGGGTCAGACCGGGTATGTCCAGAGTGCATGGACCTGGAAGGAAACATATATACGATAGAGGAATCCCGGGGAATGCTGCCAATTCATCCAGCGTGTAGATGCACTTTTGTAAGTGCAGGAAGGCGACAAACATGAGAGATAGAGACCAATTAGGACGATTCGTAAACGAAGGTGGTCCGGTTAAAACTAATTGTGCCCATTGTGGGAAGGGAATTGAACGTATTCGATGTAGAGCAAAAGAGAGAAACTATTGTGGCTCTTCTTGCCAACTTGCATATGAATATGCTCATGGAATTCGCAATCCAAAGACAATAGCCAAAGCAGCTCACCAGGCTGTTCGAGATAAACCGTATACACCCCGACCTTGGATGCGTGGAGAGAATAATGTGGCAAAACGTCCAGAGGTTCGTAAAAAGATAAGTGAAGGTAGATTTGGCTCGAATAATCCTGCCTGGAAAGAAGTCAAAGCTAGACCCCGCGAACCATGGCTATCCCTAAAGCATGCTGTCAAGAAGCGTGATAACCACCAGTGTCAAATCTGCGGATACGAAAATCAACTCGAAGTCCACCACTTAAAACCATGGAAGGACGGAGGAAAACACGAAATGTCCAACCTATCTACACTCTGCCATGAATGCCACTGGGATGTTCATAAACTACTTCGCGAGGCGATGTTCTCATATGCGCCCCGTATACTGGCGGTGAAATCATAATGCCATTTTCAAGTATTAATCAACTGCCAAAGCAATTCGCAAGACTCCCAAGGGGAGCAAAGAAGATAGCCATGCACGTAGTCAACTCAATGCTGGACACGGGCAAATCAGAGGAAAGCGCCTTTAAGGGCGCATGGTCCCAAATCGAAAAGGTATTTGAGAAGGCCGGAGACCTCTGGAAAAAGAGAGATGGCAAGTTCGCAGATGACATTGAGGCATTCCTGCAGGGCCCCGGGCTTTTTGAGGACTTCGAACTTAATATTGATAACGCAAAAACAGACACCGGAATCGAGGGCGCAAAGTACATAATCCCAATAGTCCCGATGCGGGCCATGGTTCAAGAATATGTGGATGGATTCGCACTTAAATGCTATGAAGAGCTCGAAAAGGCAACACCACAGCTTGAGGGGCTACCCTACATTATGGACCACCCAAACTATGTCATGGGAAAGACCAAAAAAGACCAGAAACAGCTCGGATATGTAACCCAGCCCGAATGGAACGACAACCTGAAGCAGTCTGAAGCCCTGCTCGTTGTAACCGCAGATATAGACCTCAAAGACCTGCCCAAGCCGATGAGTATAGGCTTCGATGCCGATTATGACTGGACTGACGGAGAATATGAAGGACAACACTACGATTATGTCCAGCGTAATATCAAACTCGACCACCTTGCAGCCGTTGAGGCTGGGAGGTGCCCATACCCAGCGTGTGGGCTAAATACAGTTGATAATCCTACGGCGGACGGAAGGACGGACGTCCGTGGAGACAAAAACAAAGGAGGAGTTAAAGTGGAAGCAGTTAAAGATATGAGTCTCGATGCCCTCGCGGACGAGAACAAATCCGTCCGTAAGCTAAGAGAACTCAACACAGACCTTGAGAAAAAACTCAAGGACCAAGAAGCCGAAGCCGAAGCTACCAAGACAGAAACAGAAACAGCAGCCGAAGAAACCAAGACCAAACTTGAGGAAACCGAAAAAGAAAACGGGGAACTCAAGGAGAAGGTCGAGAAAATCGAGGAAGCTGAGAAGGTAGCAGAGGAAAAGGCAGTCGAGGAGAATACCGAAGCGCTCAAGGAGGTCGTAGGCGAGGAAAACGCCGAAGCCGCCGAAGAGGCAGCAGAGGGAAAGGACTCCAAGACAATTAAGGACATGGTCGATATGGCTCTAAAAGCCAAAGGCGAAGTGTCTGACAACATCCCAACTGGTGACAAGTCCGTAAAGGGCTCAGTCGCAAAGTCTGGGACAATAGCAAAAGCCCCAAATAAGTTCGATAAGAACTTTCCTAAAGGGGGTGTAGAATAATGCCCGCAGACGAACAGCCATGCTATCCAAACAGCAAGGCCCGGGGAACAGTTCTCACACTGAAAGCCGCAGGCGAGGTTGGGTTTAACAAACTTGTTAAGCTCAGTTCAACCGCAGGCGACTGCCAGTATGCAACAACCCCATACGACAATGCAATCGGCTTCGCCGTCTTTGACGACGAAAGAGAGGATGCAAATGCGTCCGAGGTATACGCAGATAACGACGCAATCCGTGTCGAGCTTCTCGTACCAGGGCAGGTCTACAACCTTTCACTGGACTACACGACTGGAGTAAGCTATGGCGAAATCCTTGTCCCATCGACAAGCGGTGAAGTTAAGCTTGGCCCACCAACCCGTGTGGTTGAGGAAACAGTTGACTTTGCATCCGATGCGGTAACACTTGGTTTTCCAATCAAGACGCTACTCGCAGTATACCCAGGTGGCAGCACAGATTCGCTTCTACCGGTATCAAGCAGAGATACTGTCGCAACCGGAGAGGTGCAGGTTTCAAGCTACACAGCAGGAACCCTCGCATGCTACGCAAGCGAAGGACAGGCTACAACATACGTTAGGTATATACCTGATGTAACAAGAATCGGAATTGCTATGGAAGCAATATCTGACGGTGATTTGGGAAAAGTCCTTGTACTTCCCAATATGCAGTGAGGTGAATGAGAAATGAAAAACCCCAACAATATAGCTCACACCTTTGCCGACCAAATTCTGACCACGCACCAATTGGAAGCAGTCAGGAAAGCACTCGTGCAAGCCCCAGACGAAGCCCTGAATGGAAGGTCAGTCCTCCCAACCAGGAACGTCGGTGCCGCAGCGCAAAGGTATGAGTACACTACAGTAGTCAAGTACGGAGACGCAGAAGCAGTCCGCAAGGGCAGCGATGCACCAGGCCTCTTGCTTGATGGAACCCCCACAGATGTCGAGATACCCAAGTATTTCCTCGGATTCGAAATACCAAGGGAAGATGTTCTGACATCGAAATCGCTGGACCAGCCACTCGACACACGTTATGCCGAGAGAACTGG
>Ga0307928_10003795_pt1 | contig 11531 bp, 21 predicted proteins | sample AceLakmetagen232_FD_201815 | JGI IMG/M metagenome (GOLD analysis project Ga0307928, IMG submission 201815) | Saline water microbial communities from Ace Lake, Antarctica - #232 | ecosystem: Environmental > Aquatic > Non-marine Saline and Alkaline > Saline | place: Antarctica: Ace Lake...
CTTCTACTTTTTTACCAACACATTCTTCACATATAACTGGTGAACAATTATAAGAACTACATCCATCACATAAAACTGAATAGTATTCTTCTACACTCATTTGTTCATCTTTCCTGACTTGTAGGTAATCTTCTCTCTTTCAGTTGCACATTCTACACACCAAATATTGTCAATCCTTTTTCTAGGGGTATAATCTATTCCAATCATCTTTTTACAGTTACAACATTGGACTGATCTTATTTTAATTAAGTTTATCTTTTGCATTGGTCTGATTCTCCTAAATCCTTTAATTGTTTTAAATCATCCAAAAAATATTCATACAGTTCTTTTTCTTTTTTATCAGAGCATAATAATCTATTTTTATACTCTATCTCTAATTTTTCAATCTTTTTAAAAAAGTGATTTAATATGGGGTAAACTATAAAGAACTGTTTGTGCCTGCAAATCGCAGGAGAGTTACAAAACTTCGTATGATTATTGCAATCGCATAGCAGTAGTACCCTTCCTTGTCTTACTTGTCTTTGAACATTACGACTATCTACATCCATGTTATTATCGCTATTTACTTGGAATCTCTTTTGTTTGTATAATTCAATCATGTGTTTCATTTGTTTCTCCATTTTTATTAAGTATCTTATCTTTAATTTGTAGGTAAGAAAAAAAATTATTCAAATTCCATTCTTCTTTTTCATGACATTTAAATATATTCACAAATTGGTTGAATTCTTCATCAAAATATGCCTTTATAAAATTTAAATCGTTAACTTTTCTTCCAGTATGACTTTTTTTCTCTTCTCCATGTTGTCTAGTCAAACTTCTAATCTTCTTTCTTATTATTTCTTCTTTATTTTCCTTTATAGAACAAAATTCCTCAACAGCTTTATTATTTACTTTTATTTCAACCATTCTAATTAAAACTAATAATCTTGTTCAAACGATTATAGCCTCCTTTACTTCTTGCTAAAACTCCAAACCTAACCAATTCATTTAACCTACTAATAGCAGAATTTCTACCTATATCTGTAACCTCACAGCATTTTTTCAAAAACTCTTCTTGAGAATTTGATATTCCCTTAAAATCATCTTTTAATATCTTAATCATTTGCTTATAAATTCTTCTTAATTCTAAATCTTCTACCCTATCATTAATAACTTGGTCTACATATCTTTCTTTAAATAATTCTTCTGCAAAATCTTCGTCTATTGTTTCCTTACCATTAGAATAATCAATCAATAGCTTACAAGCACTAATAATATTCCTAGGTACGCCTTTAGAATAAGAATAAATTCTGACTAGACAGTCTCCTTTAAAAATATTTCTTACTTTTTTATTTACTAAGTCTAATCTTGATTGAATAAGATCAACTGATGAATCAAAGTCTAATCTTTCAATTCTAAGAGTCGTAAACTTTCCTAAAGTTTCTCCATATGAAAAGGATTTATCATAATGGCTTTTATTCATTGCAAAAATTAAGTTTATCTTTTTCATGTTTGGATGAGTCATCAAATTCCAGATATAAACTAAAAACCCCCTAAAGTCTTTTGGAGTTATCCCATCTGGAAAATCAAATAATAAATAAATTGGTTTACTAGTAATATCATTAAAAGTTTCTTTATTTAAAAATTCCAATCTTATATTTGAAAGCCCTTTTTGTTTTATCTCTAGAGCTTTATTCATTTTAATCATACTCATTAGATGATCTTCATCTTGAGGTAGTTTAGAGAGCAATTCACACCTGAATCCTACTTTTTCAAATTTATCTTTAATATAGAAAAGGGTTGAGGTCTTTCCAATTCCTCTATCTCCTAATAAGGCTAATCTCTCTTGAAAGAAATAACCATTCTTCATTTGATTTGTAGCACTATCAACTCTAGAATTAATTATTTTTAGAGAATCAAAAACAAGGAATTCATAATTTTTATATTGGCTATAATCTGTAATTCCAAATTCTGAAAATGGGTTAAACTTTAATTTCATAGATTCTTAAATTTATGGGATTATTTAAATATATGTCTTCACTAGATAATAATATAAATCTATTAAATTTATTAAATTAGATTAAATGTATCAATTCTCAAAGGGAAATTATTATTATTTTAATATATCCTAAATATATCATATATATTATATATTTAATATATTTATATATATAAATATAAAAAGACCTTTCTGGAAGATGTAAAAAAAGTTCGCACAACCAACTTTCCTATATCGGATATTTAAAAAAGTTCGCACAACCACTAAAAAAGTTCGCACAATCAAAAAAAAGTTCGCACAACCACTAAAAAAGTTCGCACAATCAAAAAAAAGTTCGCACAACCACTTTTTTAATCTCTAACACGCATTAAGAAACATTTATAAACCCCAATCTCATTAGTGATATTAACTGACAATGACAAAAAGAAAATTCTGTAAAATAAATAAGGATCAAGTTGTTAGATGTATAAGAGCAGATAACAAAGTTGAAGCAAGTAGAAAATTAAAAGAGGTTGGAGGAAAACTAGTTGAAGTTAAATGATTCAACTGTTAATAAACAATTTCTAATGGTAAATAAAAAGTGGTGTGTGATTGCATTTTTATTTTTATTTAGTTTTACTTTTATTGCTGCATATACTAGTTATGAAAATATTCCAGCTAGTGTTGATTTAAAATGTGGTCAAACTTATTCAGAAGTTTTTAACTTTACTGAAGAGGTTAATTATACTCTAGAGACCCAAGATATTTATTTAGGATATTTTCTTGGATTAACAAAAACAAGCTCTAACTATTTACAGATTTCTCTTTTTCCAAAAAATGATTATTCATGCGTTTCTGGAAATGGAGATTTTGATTTCACAGTAAATGATAAATCCTATACTCTGACTCTTAACATTACAGAAGATATGTGGTCTTTGGGAAATTATTCTATAGAACAAGGACAATCTTTAAGTGTTGGAAGTTTAGCTAATTTTGAATTAATCACAACGTCTGAAGGTAAAATAAGATATAAATTAGATGGTTGTTCTAAAGATATAGATGATTTCCTAATGATTGGAGATAGTTATTCTTTAAGTTGTGGAGATGAAATTATAAGATTTGAATTAGCATCAGCAGATGAAGCACCTTTTAGTTTTGCAAAAATAAATATTTATAGTACAGAATCAGCATTTAATGTAGTTGTAAATGAAGATATTGATTCTTCTGAGTGTGTTTTAGGTTTAGATACTCTAGGTGCTAAAGTTAAAAGAGGAAATCTTTTTGCAATAAAAACTATAAACATAAACAATAATAAAGCTATTTCTGGAGTTAGTGTTACAATAATAGACCAAGAGGGAGAACTTTCTCCGTTAAATGGAATGTCTAGTAATACTGGTTTTTTTAATGAAAGACTTCATGCAGAATACGGACAAGATTTAATAGTTGAATTACAAAAAGAAGGATGTGAACCTAGCACACAAACTATTTTATTTGAAAACACTTATAATGATTATTTAAAAGAAAAAGAATTAGAAGAGAATAAATTTTCTTTAAAGATTGTTATTGAAAATGATTCTCTAGAGGGTGTTGTTACAAATTTATTAAATGAAGTAGTTGAAGATGCTAATGTTAAAATGACTAATCCGGAAGGAATAAGTAAAGAATTAACAACAGATAAGGACGGAAAGTTTTCGTTTGATAAAGAAGGAAGTGGAATTTATAAACTTCAAGTAGGAAAAGACAACTACCAATCTTCAGAATTAATGGAATTAGATTTATCTAGTAAAGAATATGCTGTTGCTTTTTTTGTTGATGGTCAAGAAAAATCTAGATTAAATAAAGGAGACATAGTAACAATAAAAATATTGGATCAAGAAAATAATGTAATTCCCTTAACTATTGATGCAGAGATAGACGATGATTTAATTCAATTTACTAATGGAATTTCTCAGCCTTATGCGTTTAAGGGAGACGTTGAACTAGTTATTCCTGAGACAGGAAATTATGAAGAGGAAGATTTTAGATTAAGAAAGGTTGATAATAATTATTTAACTTATCTTTGGATAGCTTTAGGAATAATTGCTTTTATAGCAATAATTTTTGGGATAAGCAAAGCACCAAAATCATCAAAAGGGAGCGACTCAATGAACATTGTTCTTGAGCCAAAAGATTAATGAAATTATTTAAAAGAAAAAAAACAGTTGTAACTCACCAAGAGATAGACCCAAATTCTATAACAGAGAATGTCACAATTAAAAACCAACAGAATCAAATAGCTCAACAGTTAGGAACAATTCAAAAACTACAGTCAGACAATAAGAAGTTAGAAAAGACTAAAGGACAGTATCGTGAAGAAGAAGAAGTAAAGTCTGAATTAAATAGGCAAAAAGTTCAAATAGATAAACAAAACTATGGGGTTGGATTTTCATTAAAACTATTTTTTAAGAGATATCTAAAAGACCAGAAATTCAGAGATTCTTTAAATTTTACAACTTTTAATCGTTCAGATAAATTAGGTAAATTCGGAGATATTATTTTATCCCAGAATGGAAGTATAAAATTATTAGATGATAAAAATAATATTGTTCTACAGGGAGAAAACTTTAATGATATTTTACAAAGTGTTGGGGGCTTAGGAAATGATGTAAGCTCTAAGATGATTCCTCTTAATTTAACTGCTGAAGGGGGTTATTTGCCAAATGTATGGGCTTGGAAACCAGCTAAGGCATATCAAGATGAAAATGGAGATATTAAATATACTACTGCTAGAAGAGAACCTTTTTATAAATTAGTGGAGGGTTATTTAGAAGAAGCAGCAGAATTAAGAGAAGAGTTAGAAGCAAAAGAAAATACTCTAATAGACCAACAGAAAGAAATTGATGAATTAAAAATAGGAATGAATTCTGCTATAAAATCTCAAGAAATTTCAACAAATGAAAAAATGAAATTGGTTGAAGAGACTAGTGATATTTCAAAGATATTTTCTAACCAACAAAAACAATTAGCTCAACTTCAAAATAGCCATGTTATAGATGAGGATTTAATAACTAGATTAGAAAAAGTAAATGCAGAATTAAAGACTAAAGTAGAAAGAGGAGATTCTATGACTGCCTTCGAGGATATGGTTAAAAAGTTTGACTCTGTTATTGAAGTAATTAAAGGGGGAGCTAAAGTTACTGAAAATGTACGACCAAGTCAAGACAAACACTAAAGACGTTCTTTATTATATGTACTCTAACGGAAAAGATAGAGAATATCGTACAAGAGAAATTTCTGAAGGAACTGGATTGAGCATATCTCAGGTTAGTAGAGCAGCAAATATCTTAGTGTTGAGCCGTAAAATCCATGTTGTTTCAAAGGTTTATAATGGGGTTGGAAATTATCATTTATTTAAAATTAATGAAAAAGCTCCTAATTATCCAAAGTTTTTTGAGTATCTACGATCTGGAGGATATGACATATGAATTTTAATTTTACACCCGAGAATGAGTTCAAAGAAAAAGTAAGAAGAATAAAAATAAATTCAATAATTTTTGAGAGAAAATGCGATTTGCTAAATGTTGATTTAAATTCTATGAGGACTAATCTTTATCGTGGGAAAGAATTATTAATCGAGATGGTTGCTTCAATAATGGCAATAATAAATACAAGGGAAATAATAGAAAAGATAAAATATTCAGACTTATATAAATTAAAGTTTGAAGATGATTTGGGACTAATTTTAGGTTCATTAAACTCTAAAGGTAACATTCATCCTAAAGAAGATGATTATTTTATTTATGGATTACATGAAGCACAGAGAATAAAAAGTATTCACAATTTTTTAGTTTACCAACCTTTAGTTATTTCTATTGGACTTGAAGGTTTTGAATATCGTACAGAGATGTTTAAATTATTTGTTTCTAATTGTGCTGTATTAGCATCATCTATAAGGTCTGATTCGACAACTGGCTCTTCTAAGAAGACTTCTAGCCCATATGCTACAGAGATAGTAAAGGGTCTTGCTAAACCTCCATTAGTGCCAAAGTCAGGAGATAAAGCAATTAGAAAGACAGAAGATATTTCAGAAGAAGAAGCAGAAGAAATTATTGAAGGTGTTGATGAGTTAGAAGAATTTGAGGAGGATGAAGATGTTCCAGAATTTAATTAATTTATTTGTTGCAAAAAAAGCAGAGACATTTCCCCCATCGTATTTAGTTGTAGATTGGACAGAGCCATCAAAAGAAGACGGAGTTATGTGTGACCAAAATAAGCTAATAATTCATGTTCACTATAATCGTTATGGAAGATTAGTGCAAAAAAAATATCCTTACTCTGAATCAAGATTACACTCCCTAAGAAAGACTCACAGAATTCCTTATTATGATAAAACTGTTAAAGATATTAGACACCCTATTTATAGTAGAGTTCAACCATCAGAAATTAAATTTATTCGTGAAGAAATATGAGATACGTTATAACAACTAGGGGATGTAGGGCTTGTTTAGAATTTAAAAGAATTCTTCCAAGAATTAATCAGAGGTTGCCTTTTTATAAACAGATTCAATTGAGAGATAAGACTGAATGGGAAAGTACTGGAATAAAAAATGATTATGTGCAGGAGCGTATAGACGACGAGGACTTTACTGCATATCCAATTTGTTACATAGACGGAGCTTTAATTCTCGGTGCTATGCCAGCAGAACAATTAAAAATTCATGTTGAAAAAATAGTTTCACATGACTATATCATATAAGGAGGTTAAAAATGGCAAAAAAATCAATAAGAAACGAATGTGACCCCACTAAAGATGGAGTTCTAGAATGTAGAAGGGTAACACAAAACTCAGATGGATCTAAGGAAGTTTTAGCTACTTCTCGTAAAAGAGTAGATGCAAATTGTGTTCCAATCTCTGACGGAATGTCTGGACAAGAAGGAGAGCTAGACAAATTAAACGACTTCATGGACAATAGGTTAAAAATTCAATGTCCTAAAGGCAAACCAGGAGATTATTAAAATGGGATTAGTGATAGTTTTAGTAATAGTTTTAGTGATAGTGATAGGAGTAGTTGCTTTTAGAATGTCTAAAAAAGGAAAGGAGGAATCTTCAAGTGGTAGCTTTTTTGATAAAGTAGCAGATGCTTGTTGCATTAGAGGAAGATGAAAATGAAATTAAAAAGAGAAAAAATAAACGAGAAGGATGTAGGGTTAGCAGAGGATGGGTTCGAAATGTTAATTCATGCTGTTGGAGAGGAATCCCATTGTAAGTGGAATTATAATATGACAAAATCCCAAGGAGAATTAGATAAGTGGATTGAATCTAGAGAGTTAAGAAGCGAATTAATGAAATTAATCGTAGATTTATTTGGAGTTGATTTAAAAAATCAATCCTGGTGTCAGCTAAAGCATACTTTAAGAATTGCAATTGGTATAGAAGAAGTAATGAATCGTATAAATAAAAATTCTGACAAGAAAAAAGAATTAGAATCCTTAGCAGAGATACACAATAAAATATATCTAAGATATTTATCTATTCTAGGAGTCAATGAAAAAAATGCAAAGGTGTTATCCGAAGCATGAAAAGAAAAAAAGAAACATACGGAAGAAGATTTAAAAGAGAAATAGACAAGTCTAAAATAAGAGCAACAGAACTAATAAAACCAATAGTTTCTTATGACTTAGAAGAGGATATTTTATTTATTTCATTCAAGGGGGCTAAAGATTATTCTTATTCTGTTGAATGTGAAGAGGGAATAGTTTTTGATTTCTCTAAAGACGATTCAACAATTGGGATTCAAGTAGAAAATTTTAGGGAGAAGATGTTAAGAAAATGATACTAGATAGACTAGACATAAGAATATTAAATAAGTTCTATAAACTAAAAGAAAAAGAAGAAGCAGAGATTTGGAAATGGCTTCCCGAACTATTTCCCGGAGTAAACGACAGAAGAGCAAAAGGTGCTAAGTATAATCTAATCATTCAAAGAATCAAGCGTATGAATTACTTTTTCCTAGTCGAAGAAAACGGGGGACACTTCTACACATTAATCGAGCCAAGGATAGAATTTCTAAAAAATTATTTAAGGTTGAATAAAGATATTTTACTTTATATTGATAAAGAGAGGGTTTCTGTTTACGAGTTTAAGAAGTCTTTTAGGTTGGTTGCTTAATTCTAAATTTATTACTATAGACTAAGGTAGGGTAAGGCATTCTAGGTGTCTTTAGGTTGGGTATGGCTCGGGAGAGGTTACGGTAATGTTTCATGATATCCCTCTCTCGGGGTTTTTATTTATAGAATAAAGCTCATTAATGAAAAGATATATAAACTATTAAGCATAGTAGATACTATGGAAAAGAGAAGAGAATTTAAAGATACCGAAGAACCAATAAAATTAAAAGATAAAAATGAAATAAGTCCAATCACTTTAAAGATAGATAAAAATATTTGGAAAGAATTTAAGAAAAAAGTTCCAAGAGATATAAATTTAAATCATGCAATAGAATATTTAATTGCAAAGTTTGTTTTTATAGATAAACAAGAATTAAAAAATTATTTGCCGATAAATAATCTATATGAAAAAATACTAACTGAGGAGAAGAATTTTATCTTGTTATTTGATGAAGATCATAATGGAAATAAATATGTTGATGGAGATAAGGTAATGGAGAATAAAAAATGAGCCAGTATTATTTTGATTTGGAGACAACTGGTTTTAATCCAGAGAAAGATAAAATAATTACAATTCAGTTCCAAGAATTAAATGATTTAGGAATACCTAAAGCACCATTAACAATATTAAAGGAGTGGGAAAGTAGTGAAGAGAAAATTATAGAAGAAATACATAAAAGATTCTTTGATTATTCTTATTGGCATTTTATCCCAATAGGAACTAATTTAATTTTTGATTTGACTTTTTTATTTACTAAATTCAAAAAGTATAATTTAGATTCTCCAGAACTTTCTAAATTTTTATATAATAAACCAAATATAGACATAAAAGATTCTCTTGTGTTAGCTAATTCAATGAATTTTAAGGGTTCTGGACTGGACAACATGACCAATAAGAAAACAGATGGAAGAAATATTCCTATTTGGCATGGGGAAAAGAAATTCAATTTAATAGAAGATTATATTAAACAAGAGACAGAAAGTTTTATTGAATTTTTGCAGAAATTAATTTCTAAATTAAAAGAGTTGAAAAATGAGAAAAAAGAAGATTAATTTAAAAAAAGAGTATAATTGGAGAGGGGATGTTTCTGAATTATTGGTTAAGTATAATGTGGGTGCATATTGTTGGAAGCCAAAATATGAAGAGCATTATAAATTTATAAACGAGAATAGGTCTAGTATTGATTTATGGAAAGAAGATTTAAATGGAAATTTAGTTTTATATGAGGTAAAATCTAGAAATGAAGATTACAAAAAGAAACCAGATATAACAGAGAAGTCATTGAAAGTTTATAAAAAAGCATTGAGAAAGGGATATGTTGTAAAGTTGATTCGTGTTTGTTTTAAGGAAGATTGGGAAATAGAATTTGAAGAGAGAAAATTTAACCCTAAAGATTTTAGAAAAAATAATGGGGGATATTATAGAAGAAAAGATGGAAGAACAAAAATTAACTGAGAAGAATATTGAAGATAGAAAGTTTTGGTACAATAGAGTTTTTAATTTATTTAATATCATTAATTGGTCTAAGAATAGAGAAACTGTATTTTTATGTGGATATTCAAGAAAACATAATGTTCGGTATATGAATGTTGCAATTATAGAAATACTTAAAAAAATGTTGGGAATTCAAACAAGGGATGAGATCATGCAGAATAAGAAAGCAAAAGACCCCTTTGGTTTTTTCTCTGAAAAAAAGAATTATAATGTTTATTGTAGTTTGGGAAAAATAGATTGGAGTAAATGTCCAGTTAAAGCATTTAGTTATTCGGTAGGAGATAGAATTAAACAGCAAAAGATATTTAGAGAAAAGCTAGTTAATTATATGACAGATTTTACTGGGGCTATTGATTTTGATGGAAACCAAGATTTAATATTAATGGATGATGGAACTTATAAGAAGGTGGATTTAGATATCCAAGATGAAGAACAAGTTAATAGGTCTCTAAAAGATATGAAAGTTCTTATAAAAGAATTTAATAGATATGGAATAAAATGGTTTTGTCAATTTAGTGGAACTAGGGGATTTCATATTTTATGGGAGATTCCCCTGGATATTTCTGTAAACCAAAAAGTAGATTTAACTAATGAAATGCTTTTAGAAATTAGGAAAGTCTTAGATTTAAAGACTCTTGATGGAACAAGATATAATACTCGTAAAGTGTTTAAAACTCCGTATTCTCTAGTAACAAAAGGAGATAAGACTAGGGTTGTATTGCCTTTAGATGATAATCAGATAGAAAACTTTAAATTAGAGGATATGGAAGTTAAGAAAGTTTTTTATAATGTTAAAGGATTAAAAGATAGGGGAGTTATCTGGAGAAATGACTCTGATAGATTAACATTAACAAAAAACTTTAAAAAATTCATGGAAGACTTTGAGTTAAAGATTCCAGCAATAAGGGAACATTAAAATGGTAAATGAAACACTACAAAACAAGAGGAGATTAAAACCAAGAGTAGGGGCAGGAGATTTAGATCAATACTTTGATTTATCAGAGGAAGCCATAAAAGATTTAGCACAATCAAGAGAAAATGATGACTTTGAGGATATGGCTATGGTTCTACAACAAAACATATCTTCAGGGGGTCAAGGAATAGAATCTTTATTATTGCAATCTTATGATTCAGAATTAGAAGATGTAGCAGATAACATAATTAGAGATTATTTTAGGGGAATAGAAGCAAGGTCAATAAGGGCAGTTAAAGATTTAGATTTAGAAGAGATTAGAGATATAAAAGAAGAATTAGAGGATTTTCCAGATTCTCCAGGTTTTATAAGACAAAAGGATAAAATATTTAAACAAATCTCTGAAATTGAAAGAAAGATAAGTGTTCCAGAGAATTTAGAAAAGATTGCAGCACTAATTGCAAAAAGAAAAGGAATAGATGTTGCAGATATAAGAACAACCAAATTACTTCCAAAATGGGGTAGGTCAGGAAAGAAAGCTGTTGTTTCTTGGGGGTCTAAAGGGGTTGTAGGTGTGCAGTTTTTGGATAAAAGAGCTACTATGAGGAAAGAAAAGGTAAAAGTCGAGTATATCCCCACTAAAGAAGAATTAAGGGATAAGACACCTAAACAAATATTGACCAAAAGGGGCGAAAGTTTTACAGTAAAAGAGAGATTATTTTTAAATTCTAGAAAAAATAAGGAAGATGATGAAGTTTATGAAGATTATAAGAGGGTCTTTGGGGATATTAGACCAAAATCTGAAGTGATCTATGAAAGAAAAGCAGTTTTATAATCTGTAGTTTTATCTTGAATATTTTTGGATTGGATTTAGGAACAATTCCACTCTCATCTTCCAACAAAAAATCCCATCCAACAACATATACAACTAATAAAAACAGTAAGATATAGCAATATTTCTGTAAAAAACTAATAATTTAACTTTGTAATGGTGTCGCAACCTATCCGTCTTTTTTCTT
>Ga0307928_10003796_pt1 | contig 11529 bp, 9 predicted proteins | sample AceLakmetagen232_FD_201815 | JGI IMG/M metagenome (GOLD analysis project Ga0307928, IMG submission 201815) | Saline water microbial communities from Ace Lake, Antarctica - #232 | ecosystem: Environmental > Aquatic > Non-marine Saline and Alkaline > Saline | place: Antarctica: Ace Lake...
TCTACCAAAATTATGTATCAATAATTCAACCGTTTCTCTCCGTGAATTGAGTCCTGCAATCTTGGTAATTGAAGATAATTCTTTCTTCGTTTCCTCGCTCAATTCAAATGTTGTTAGCTTTCTTTTCTTCATGTGTAATTACAAATGTAATACAAACGTAAATACAATACAAGATTTATCTCACATTTTCTTTGTCAATGAATACAGGGGTATTGTGAGGTTTTTGAGGAAAGTTGAAAGTTATTTTACTTTTTTGGCGGGTCTTGAGGTGCGTATTCCTTCATGTCTTTACGTATCGCACTTGCTTCACTTTGGATATATTTCTTAGCGTCTTCTTTGCTGAGACTATCTATGTAACCTTCATTCTCAACGAGCTTATTTGCGACCGCTGCATAGAACACTCTATTCATGTTTTCTTTCTGCCTGATGTACTTACGATCATCTACCCATTCCGGCCAGTCGGGTTTAGAGATACTGGCAACACCTCTGGACTTATAGATTCTGCGGATATTAGGTCTCAGGAGAGCATTAGGAATAGAGACCGAGCTGGCGCCGAAGAATGTTGCGCCACCGGTAATTGCTGTAACCTTTGCTTTATCTTTTCCAGGGTTGACCTGTGAAGCTTCAATAATATCACTGATAAATAAAGGCGCAAGTTGTTTCCAAAGCAATTCATAGCGTGATGTAGCCCTGCCTACGGTATCTTCACCAAATAGGAAGTTAGGAAATATTGATGCCAACGGAGACTGTTTGAACCAAATGAAATATGCTGCCGTTCTTAGCGGATCCAGATTCTTTACGGCTTTTCTTGCGCCGAGCTTATCAAGAGCATTAAGAAACGAGATCGTAGCTACCCTTCCTGGTTGATTAAATCCAGCTAAAATATCGATCTTTGTATTACCGAAAGATACTCTGCCAAAGTCAAATTCTTCAGGATCTTTGCCTATTTTACCACCGGCCAACGCCGCAAGAGCATAGAATGTGGCCTGTAATGTTATAAATCCTGCGATAGTTTTAGCCGCTTCTTTTCTTACGCCAGGCTGGAAGAGGTTTCCAACTATCCTGATAGGTGCCTCTATGCGTGAAACAGCAAAATTAGGCGCAAAACCTATTAAAGCAAAGGCTTTCATAACCGTAGGGCTTGTAAGCTTACCGAGTGAAGAACGACCTGATAGAGCGTTTACCGACTTAGCCCATGTAGCTTTCTGAGCATCACTCCATTGAGGATTAGCTTTTACTACATCATCAAAAGCGCCTATTCTAAGTGAATTTAGCAATGTAACCATATTTCTGTTTGCACCTTTGAACACATGACCAGCAACAGGTATTTTCTCCATCCATTTGTTAATAAAAGCCTCTTCTCTTGAATTTAATGGACCATCCATTGAAGTAAGCTCTAATCCGGCTTTTTCGCGCTCTATCTGGAAAGGATCATTCTGCCAAGCCATTTCCATTGCTTCAGCCGTTTGACTACTGAAAGTAGCGTTTATAGCTCTGGCGATAGATACGGCTATATTCTTTAAACCTTTAGGACCGCTAAAGAGTTCATGGCTGATTACCCCCATACCTTGCCTACCAAGTCCTGACATTTCCCCTGTGGACAGCATTGTACGTAAACCGGTACCAATGCCACTAGCAAAATCAAACACCTTTTGACCCTTTGAGCGAGGTCTCATAGCTAAAATCTGGTCTTTTGCATCTGCGCGTAGTCTTTTCAGCTTAATCTTAGCGGTTTCAAGCCTTTCTGACTGGATTGCAGCCTGTCTTGCCGGTGCTACATCGAAATTCTTGGTTCTAAGTTGTTCTTCAACGCTTGAAATAGAATCCGTAGTACGCATAAACGCTTGCGCTTCTTTTAACGCCTTTTTAGCCTCAGCTATGTTCTTCGGGTCTGCCTGTCTTTTCGCTTTATCCTTTATGTCACGGAAACCTATATCTAATTGCTGATTAACTCTTTCAAGCTTATTCATAATCTTCTGGAGCCGTACATCGTCTTTTACTGTCCTGAGTGTTGCCATTCTGAGCTCTGATAGCTTTCTCTGGAGCTTTTTAACTGCCATTGAGGTCTTGCCTCTGCTTTTAGGGGTCTTAAATACCCCGTTAATAGCATCATCAATTTCCAGGGTAAGCCTCGCCTGTGTCTTCAAATCTCTCAATATACGAGTAGCCTCTTTCTGAGCTTTGCGTAATTGGCCGGTACTGCGATTAGACATAATCTCTAAAACGTCTCTTTCGGTCAATGCTGGAACGTCAGCAATCATTCTGTCAGACACTTCTTGCAGTGTCGTAGCCCCGTCTTCAATGTAATTCTTAGCCAACTTACCGAGAATAATGCTTACATCGGCACCAATTTTAGCTGCACCAGTAATATCATTGGTCTTTACACCGGCTTTATTAAGCTGTGCTTTGAGATTTTCACGCTCTTTAGCCAGCTTGTCAGATTTACGTCTACGCTTAATAGCTTTGGATTCTTTGGAGATATTCTTTGCTGCAGTACTCTTATCACGCTTTTCAAGAGCTTCTTCAGCTTCAAGAACACGATCACTGACCTCGCCGCCGGCCTCACGTATCTTTTCGGTCAATTCTCTGAAATGGTCAGCTTCTTTTTGCGTAAGCGGTGCGCCTTTAGCCTTTGTAGCCTCTGAAACAACCCTATCAGCGTTAATTTCTGACGTTTTTACGTTGTATTTACGGGCGCGGAGCCATTTACCAAGTCTATTACCAACCTTCTGGCCGGCTACAGTGATATTATCAATGGCTTGCAGAACGATATTACGTTTATCTTCTAACGCTTTTGCCTTCGCAGCTTCGCCTTCGTTAATAAATTCAGACTGTTGCTTTGATAATTCATGGTCCTGAACCTCTAATTCTTCAAGCCTCACTTCCATAGCGATACTTTCGGCAGTTGTAGCTGCTCTGGATTCATCGGCAATAATGTCACTGGCAATCTGTTCGGCCTCATCCACCATGCCGGACTCTATAACCTCATTTTCAACACCTTCAATGGATTCCTTCTCTATTTTAGGCATTTCAGGCAAATTAGCCAACTCTCGCGCCTTTTTAAGCCGTTTATTCTTAAAAGCTCTACTTTCTTTCTCTTCAACACTCTCTGTAGGCTCTGTAATCGTCTCTGTGGGGCTCTCAGCGACCGCAGGAGACACTTTAGCGTCTTTTGCGGGTTCTTGGACAGGTGAATCTTTTTGAGCCGTTTCTGTGGCTGTAACTGGTACTTTTTTCTGCTTAGAGAACGAAACAGGAGTAAGTTCATATTTAGCTATATCTTCAGCCGTCAGAAGGAAAGGATACTCAACCGTTCTGCTGTTAATTGTCTTTGCTGATTTTGGAAAAGGAATAGTGCCTATATCAACATCTCTCAATCTTAATTTATATGTATGGGTAAACTCACCATTTTTGCCTAGTCCGGCATTGGCAGGAATATCGGGTCTACGTTCTGCTACCCAAATCCCTTCGTTGGATATTAAGTCTTTGATACCTTTATCGGTCAATGGATACTCTATATCACCGAAAGGTACGCCGTCTTCAGAAAATGTAGTATATTGAAGCTTAGTTTTGTCCTTTGTGCTTCTAGTAACGGCGTATTTGGGGTTTCCATTGGGATAATTTCTCTTAATAGAGCCGGTGCTATTTAATTCATCGGCTAATTTCTGTTGAGCTACATCTGCATCATTGCTAAACTCATCTTGGTAACGAGTATTCATTTCAGATTCATTCATTGACTCTGGATTCTTTGTAACTGGTGCTTTTTTCTCTGCCGTTTGTTCTGCATGCTCATCTTGAGCAGATTCAAACAAAGCATCACCTTCTTGAACGATAAGAGACACTTTACCAAGATTATCAAAATCCTCTAATTTAATGGTCTCACCGTCTTGCAGGGTAACGCCTTCGTCGGTTTGAGTAGCCTTGTACCACTCACCATCACGTAAAACCAGTGATTGATTAGGTATATCTGTCTCATTTACAGTAATAGGTTGAGTATTACTCTTCTCAAAGGTCAATAGATCAGCTTTATAAGCGTCTGATTCTTTGTATGCCTTATATTTCTTGAACATTTCGCTTCGGGTGACATTGCTCATAATGTCTTCTTGCTCAAAGCCTAGTTTTCTTGCTAAATCCTCTCTGGCACTCTTCAGGGTAGCACTTGCGTCTTTCGGATCCACATTAAAGTTATAGAATACAGGGTCATTTCTTAATGCTGCATCTAAGCTCTTTGACTCAACTCTAATCTGCTTTTGTTCTTCAGGTGTAAATTTATCAAGCTCTGCTTTCTGAATCGCTGCAGTAACTCTTATTTCATGGCCGGCGGGAACTACTAAATCTTTCGGCATATCTCTGACAATATCACCTTTTTTGTCTTTATACCGGATACGAACAGTATCATCATCAATTTCTTGTATAAACTCTCCCTTATGGACTTTCGACTGACCTGGAAGAGTAAAGCTTACGCGCTTTTCCTTTGTGAATATCTTTTCAACTGTTGGTATTTCAAAATCTGTCTCATCGGCCTTTTCTTCAGTTGCGACATCGGCCGTGACAATCTCAGGGACAAAATCAGCGTCAATATTCTCTATGTCTTCAGTATCCGGTAAATCTTCAGCTTTAACTTCCTCTGTAGGCTTGCTCTCGAATGAAGCGGTTGTAGCGGTATCGGATAAAGGCGGTGGATCAGCAGGAAAAGGAGGGGGTTTAACATCAGTTTTAGCTTGTTTAGCTTTATCTTGTTTAGCCTTCTGCGATTGGTGAGCCTGACCAAGAACGGCACCGCCGCCGCCGGCGATTGCTTGAATTGTACCGCCTACAGCACCTTCTTTGAAAATAGCCCCGCCATCAGCCTCGCCTTCAACTATCATATCCTGCGTAAATCTCTGTGTAGCCTCTTCAGTAAATCCAGCAGCGCCGTCTTTAAGTCTTTCCTGAATGAATCTTGTAACAACTTTTTTCTTCATTCCCTTTTTAGCCATTCTTTCGGCGAGCTTTAAGGTGTTTTTACCTCCAAATACCGTCTTAAACTTACGAAGCAACCTACCAACGCCCATCCAGCTCTCAATAGCAGTTGCTATCGCAGCGTACCCAAGAGCTTTGCCTAATGCCAGGTCGGGATCAGGTTCTATGCCTTCACGCTCTTGGCGGGCAACTTCTCTACGATAAGCGTCTTCACCTTCAGCGCCGAAACCAACAACCAATGCACCAGGACCGGTAGCGGCCATAGCCGCCAAATTTCCTAAACCTTCCGGTATGTCGCTTTCTAAGAATGTTCTTTCTCTTTCGGGATCAGCTGCATAAGAACGCAATACGCCCTCTTCCATGACGCTACCTATTTTAGACATTAATTCGACTTTCTTCTTTTTCAAACCTGGAGTAAGAGGAATTTTTCCCATTGCGCCAGCTATTTCGTTTGGTATAATTTCTTCTACCCGCGCATGAAATTGCAAAGCTGTACCTAACGATGTACCGGCGCCACGCAGTAAACCCTTGCCGGCTTCTTTCGGGCTGAAATGCTGTGATTCAGGTAAGACACCTGCCAATGCCTCAGTGGACGCTGATGAACCTTTCTTGGCTAAGTATGAATCTATGGCTTGTTCCTCTTCCGGCATCAATTCGGGCTCTACAGGAGCTTCTACAAACGCTTCAGCTGGTATCTCTGGCAAAGCTTCCTCTTGCTGAGGTACGGCTACAGATGAAGGACCCATAGGAGCATTAGTTTGTTGACTAAAAGACTCAACCGGCGCAACTGGCTCTAAAGGAGCCCTCTCTGACGCTTGTTGCGCTTGCTGAGTTAAAGTATTAAAATCATCTGAAGGCGGTTGAATCGGTTGTTGCTGTTGCTGAGGTTGAGCCTGTTGACTTGAGACAAAGTTTTCAAGTCCTGAACCAATAGTTCTGCCAAAGTCTGTTACCGGATTGTTCACTATCGCATCTGTGAACTTCTCTAATCCTGTACGGTTGTCTGGTGGTTCTGGTGGAGGGTTGATACCAAGACGAATAGGCTTAAATTTAATACCAAGGCTTTTAAACTTCTTCTCAAACTTCTTAGACTCATCTTCGTACATGGTTACGGTTCTGTCACCGTATTGATAAGCCTTGAGCGCGCGTATGTTTATGCCTTGATCTATTGCATCGAGTACAAATGCTTCAGCCTCTTCGTCAGGGACGCCTACACGCCTATCACCAATCTCGTAAATTTTATAAGCCATTACAACCCCTTAAAAGTTACCGTTCAATACTTCCAATTCCTCAATCTTTTTGGTTCTAAGATCCCTTAATCCTCTGTCTTCAAGGAAGTCGTTTACGGTTTCAGGGGAAGTAGTAGGCGAGTTGGAAACAGGCTTATCAGCTCTTGTTGTTCGAGCATCGGCATTTTGTTGCTGTATCTTAAGCTGTTGTTCTTGGACTTTATTTTCTTTGCCCTGTTGACCAACACCCTGAATCAAGGCGCCTAACTGAGAAAGCTTACCTGCATCATTGACTTGTGGCAACGGTTGTATTGACCGAGATTGCACCGGAGCTCTGCCGGTTAATGTATTAGCCATATTAGCGAATTTATCTTGCCGAGCTTGAGTCTGCTGAAGCAATTTAGCATCTTCTCTTGCTTTCTTTTTCTCTTGATGATCCATGTATGAACCTACTGCCGATAATGCTATGCCTATTCCAGCTGTCATAATAATACTCCTTATATTTTTAGTAACGATTCAGTACAGTTTAGCCCACCTTCAACAAACCCTAATTCTCCAAGAGCATTATTCAATCCTTTACGATTGAAACTAGCATAAACCAAAGAGCTACCCTGATCTTTAGCCATATCAACCAATTCTGCAAGCATCAACTTCATGGCCTTGTAAATCTTTATGTTACTGGAGTCTGGATTGCTTACAACAAACCCTATCCATGCTATAGGCGTATCAACAGTCATATATAACCACCCGCAGCAAATACTTTCGCCTGATTCTTCAACGATAACACCGTAAGGAGACAGTACGTTTTGCCCCACCCCTTGAGCCCATCCGTGACGAGTCCACCATTTAGCGACATCTGGATAGTCATTATTGGTATTATAACGCCTTACTTTCATCAGATCATCCCTATCTAGCCAACTCTTTAAATCCAAGAAAAGGATTAGTTGCCTGTAATTCTACAGCTGCATTAGTCTGTTGACCAGCGAGAGTAACTGCTGCCAACTGAGCTGACAATGGAAGCACTTGAGTGGAGGCCATTTCTAACCCGCGTATAGGCTGACCTATGTTTCTTTGCTGATTATTCTGAGGCAAATTAAGAATAGTATCTGTAATATTTCCACGAGGTTGACCTTCAGACTGAACAAAGGAAGAGGCGGCCCTTTGACGCTCTTGTAACAACCTGCGACCTTCTAGTGATGACCTTACGGCCTCACGGTTAGATGAACCTGCTCCAGTACCCGTACCCCTGGCTACATCAGCCGACCTAGATGATTGTTGTACGGCTCTCTGCTGAGACGGCGTAAGCCTTTCTCCGGCTCTTAAATCATTGAGTATCTGCCCTTGAAGAAGGTTACGCATCTCTGTAACTTGAGGCGATTCTTGCGATGAACGTAGAGCCAGAAGCTGAGGACTGAGATTGCGTATATCATCAATGTTACCCTGTCGACCTTGACTGCGGAGCTGATTCTGCAAGTCTTGAAATTGAGGGTCAAACTGTCTACCCACATCAAGAGCTAATTGTGATTGCTGAGGTAGAAATTGACTTTGCTCATCAAACTGAGCTTGCGCCAGCTGAGGACCATATTTCAATATGTCATTTACTTGCGAGCCTGGGTCTAAATCAAATTGAGGCAGATTGTCCAGAACAGGGTTTCTATTCATAGTAGTTTCTCCAGCTGGCATCTTATTTCTCCTTTATATCGTCATAGACTTGAACTTTTTCAGTAACTATTATCATTTCATCGGTAACATCTTCAAACAACCCTTGTATAATCCTATTCTCGAACGTACGGGGAGTAAATTGATCTTTCTTCTTTCCCTTTGGTCCATCTAAACAGTCATAATCTTCCGATATGAAAGCTCTCTTGCATAGCTGTGAGCACCATGTAAGCCTGATATGCAGTATAGGTAGCAATTCGTTAAGAAAGCGGGTACCAAGTAAAACCATCTTCCATTTTTTCGGATACCTTAACCCGAGTAGATTAGCCATAAAGTATTTAGAAGCCTTGAGTCTCTGAGTTTTAGTAAGAGTTTTAATACGATACAGGCGTACTATATAACCGTTATTCATTAATTCCTCATATTCTGAAAATGTTGTCAATCTGGAAACAGGAGACACTCCTTCACATACGCCCCATAAATCAGCTGTAGGATTGACCGTCATACCATTATGGTTTGAATAGCTATTGAGTGCCCAACGAATAGCCTTAGCCTCTTCATCATCTGGATTGCGACCTACCAAGAGTAAACCAGCTTCCATCTTCTTCAGGTTGAATTTATAAGTCAGCATATTATTTCTCTATAACTTTTTCGACAACAGCTTTTATAGCTTCAGGTTCACCTAAACCATCAATGGCACTAACACCAAGCTTCATGCCTAAAGCTAAAAGTAATCCACCAAGCACGATAACAGCTACTATTCCGGAAGCTTGAAACTTACCGATCTTCAGTACATTTCCGGTAACAACTTCTTTTGGTTCTTGCTCAAACTGGAGTATCATGGATTCAGTCATCCACAAAACGAGATAAGGCAAAGAAGAACTTGCAGGGCATTTGCCATCGCTCTCATGTAGGTTTTTCTTTGTGTTTTCTAAAAGCTCTTTACCTCTCTTAACGTGAGCCTGTGCTGCTACATTGTTTTCGTTATTCATCCCTCATCCCCTTGTTAATTTTACCCAGTTAGTAGATCCGCTCCCGTCTTTCTGAATTATCTTAATCCATAAATCATCTTTCTCGGGGTCAATCTCATCCATTGGTGATTCAAACATTTCCTTTTTATTCTTCCGGATCTGCTTGAAACATTCTGGATATTCATTGCACATATCAGTCCTCAAACCATGTTCAGTAGGTGCGACACACCATAACCCGCAAAACTTACCTGCTAAGATAATGTAATGATTGAAATGCCCTGACCAGTCGTTAATCGTTCCTTCAATAGCATATGAGATTGCATTACGAGAGGCGGTAACGTATAGGAGCTTTTTAGTGGTAGGGCGACAATGATAATCCTTTGGAATGCAAAAATGTTTTAGGCATGAGTTGAGCTGTTCATCCTTGAACGGTGTAGCAGCTTTCTCACCTTCTTCATCTGAAGAAAGTAAATCGTCAAGTACATTAATCTTCTTACTCTTTCTGAGAATTTTCTCTTTAAACCATGCGCAAAATTTCTTCCATATTGATTTCATTACAGTTCCTCTGTTACATCTTGAGCTATTCCTGCGGTATCCTTACGCCAAGCATCACTTTTTGATTTCCTTTGAAAAGCTATCATTGCCTGAGGTTCGCTTGCTACCTTCGCTTTGACATAATCTATGACGGCAGGACTCATGCCGACTTGCGGTGAAGCCTCTTTCTCGGAACGATTGTAATAGAATATCTGAATATCAGGATTAGCGATTAAGTGCCAGTCACTTCTGATACGCCCGTCTATGTCTGCCTTCATCTGTGCCGTGACGTTGGTTGTACGTTCCTCGTAATAAGCAATAGCCTGATAAATAAACTCCTTTTTTGCTGGTACGTCCCAAACTGCTTTAGTCCATGCAAAATCAAGTACAAAGAAATCGTTTTGGGTATATATATCATTTGCAAACATCGAAAGAGCAAGCACCATAGATAACATTATTAGTGTATATTTCATTAGTCAGTCCATCCTAGTTTAGTTTTGGCATCATTGTAATAACTTGTTAAATCATCTGAACCCCACCCTGACTCTCCGAAAGTAATCTCGTCAATAATACCTGTATAAAATACGTTGGTAGCTGATTTGTAAAAGTAGTACGTTGAGCCAGAAGAATAGAAGTGAGTATTTGCAAACGCTTCAGCAACACCATTAACGTATTGAGTGCTTCCTATATATGCAAAGTTAGTAACTGTTGCCGCATTTGTTCCTGCCCAATATACAATAGCGTTAGTTGCCACTGGTATTATTTCAATAACATCAGAAACACCATTACCTACACCCCACGCATTTGTTAGATTGCCAACCCATGCGGGAGCATCGCCAGAAGTTGTGGCGGTGTGGTTAGTACTAAAATCTTGTATTGTTAAGTCAAACATTGTTGCGTGATATGCTACATCGTCACGAGCTACAGATACATGACTAGAATACCAGTTAGCCCAGCCGCCAAGCGTTGCCCCTTGCTGGACGTAGTTGGTGAAGACTACCCCTGCTGATATGTTTGTGTCTGACAATGATGGTCTCGCAATGTTTCCCTTAAATCCGCTTTCAGTCGCACCGGTATCGTTACCCCAACCAACAGTCATGGCGTTACCCTCATCGGTTGCATCTGCGTTGCTTCCGTCTGTGCCTACTTGTTTACCATCTACATAATAAACAGCATCAGCATTTGAGTCTCTTGTGAATACTAGATAATGCCATAACTGATCGTCAGGTATTGAAGAAGGTATTTCCGCTCCGTATAAGGTTGAAGCATTATACCAATAACCATATATCTTAATATCGTTTGCACCAGCCCCCCGAACACCAAAAGAGTAAGGATTTGCTACAGTGAGTCCCCCTTTAGCCATTACAGCTTCGTAAGTAGGCGTGGACGCTCCGCTACCAGATTTCTTCACCCACGCCTCGCAAGTAAGTTGACCCGTTATGCTTGTTAAAGCATCCACGGTAGCTTCCTCTATCTTCTCAGTACCCGTAAACAAATAGTTATTATCAATGCCATTAGTGGCTACCTGCCAAGAGGCAGAGCTGACAGTACCCGTTAAGTCATTCCCTGACGTGTCAAGCGTGATGGTACTCTCTGACCCGTTTGCTCCCATAAGGTATTCAAGGATGATGGTGCTTACGGGAGGTGGAGCTGAAGCACTCCTCCACACCCAATACCCCCCACTAAGGTTATACAGCTCTCCATCGTCAGGAGAGGGATGTATAAAGTTCGTGGCACACGCTGTTGAAGCGATTAACGTCAAGAGTAGTATGGTAAGAATCTTTCGCATTAGTGAGTTCCTATTTGGTAAGCATTATAACATGCAGGAGCGTAACCAAACCATGCGCCTACTTCATGAATGGTATCTGCTTTGTCAGGAAACCCCCAAGCCAACCACTCAACGAAACTAACCATAACGACCTTGCCTATTATCACTCCTTTCATATCGCCAAGAAGCGCATTGCCTTCAGAGAATCCGTCTTCATAATTAAGTGCGTAGTATGTCGTTGCTACATCTAAACCTTGACCCATATACATATTACGCCTAGCCGTACTGCATCCGCTACAACAAGCCATGATAATAGCGACACCAATCAGGAATAACGCCACGACCATTCCGTGTTCAGATGTGCTTAATTCTCTATGTTTCCAATTCTTCATATTATTTACTCGGA
>Ga0307928_10003798_pt1 | contig 11524 bp, 15 predicted proteins | sample AceLakmetagen232_FD_201815 | JGI IMG/M metagenome (GOLD analysis project Ga0307928, IMG submission 201815) | Saline water microbial communities from Ace Lake, Antarctica - #232 | ecosystem: Environmental > Aquatic > Non-marine Saline and Alkaline > Saline | place: Antarctica: Ace Lake...
TTGTCAAGAGTCTTAGGGGTGCCAGCGTAAATTTTCGAATTGAATAGGTGCATTGGTAGCGACGGAATAAACTCTTTCATGCTCTCCCATTTTGCCAATGAGTGAGACATGCACTGTTCGACGACAGGGATGTTATCGCTAACGATATCCTGAACCTCATCAATTGTGGTCATGTCTGCTGAGATTCCACGAATTGAGTTGGCGGTATGATACGCAGATCGTAAGTAGATTTTACTACCGTTGGTAAGTTCTTTGTAGGTAATCTGATCTTTATCTTTAGGGCTCGTATAATGTCCGCTAATGATATCTGATCCAGAGATTGCGCTATCTAACTTATCAGAGGAAAATACCGATACTTGGTTTCCAGTAGGGGCCACATAGAGAGAATGGTAGTTTGGGTACTTGACGCATGGCAACGTTATCTTATAGCCCAACGTTGTTGACTTATGTGTTTGTCTCCCAAACTTCATCAATATGGAATTTGCGGTACTGTTGTAGATTGGGTGGATGTGACGCATTGACGAATGAGGAAGCTTCAGCGGCATCCCATTTAATTGAAAGATGTTACATGCAAATTCTACAGGCGTAGGCATTATTGTATATCACCTTTAATATCCTCAAGAATATCTCCAGCGTCATCTATTGAAACAATTTTCTCGTCTGCATCGTCAAAGTCAAGCTCAAGTTGATCCATCTTCTTGAAAAAATCATCAACACTACTACCAGATCCAGTAGGTATTGATTTATCTGCTTTGACAAACAGCTCCATCCAATGCTTAGCGGCTTTTGCACGTTGCTCTTCAACGTTGCGACGCTTCGTCTTCGTTCTGTCATAAGCACCAAGCTCGGCGCTTGTACCCTCTTCATGCTCTACTTCAACACTCTGGGCCATATTCATTGCTTCATAATATTTGTAGTAGCTATCCGTTTTTACCTTGTTAAGAAAGTCACTTGTACTTGGAACTTCTACATTTGGATAGCCAATCTTCCATTTAATATAATTGTTATTATGAAAAACAAACGCCACATCAGAACCATCTTTTTGGTCTTCACTAAGAAGATTGGTGGCTTCTATATGAGCACCCTGAACTCTCTTGATAATTAAAGTATTCGATTGAAAGTGATTACAATGATATAGTGCTTCTTTTGCAGATAGTAAATCAGTATCCCAGAATATTCGACGATGAAACTCAAATGCATCAATCCCTATCTTCTTTTTGTATTTGAACGATATGACATCAGAGATAGAATCAAGCGGTTCGCCATTGAACATAAAAATATTAACAATGGTTAGAACATCTGGATTATTGTGTATCCACACAATATCACGGAACCACTTGAAGTATGGCGGCGTCTCCTTCAGGCGCTGGTTCTTCCTTAAAAGAAAGTCATAGAATTCAGCTATCTCAAAATGCTCAAGCCATTGAGCATGCTCAGGCTTATCAATAGAAAACATAATACGATCATTGACCTCCCGCTTAAGCGCAGATGGCAACGTATCGCGTAAATCATCAAATATTTCCTTGACCTCTTCAGCAGACAAGCGGTAACCAAAATCTTTAGCCTTATTGATTATCCAGCCTATGTCTTTATTGAGCAGTAGGAATGTGATGATGAATTTTTCACATGGTATCTTACTCATGCTTATCTCCATACTATGAAATATATACTATTTTTTATAGTATATTCACGAAAAATTGATTTGCCATTGAACTTTAAGTATCTTTAATATAATTATACACGACAGACTTGTGATTTACGAGCTTTGACAGTTGAAATGAAAACATGTATATTGTTTTTAGTAGGAAGTGGGATGAGCTGAAAAGGCTGCCCCTTAAATCCTTGACGTAGGATCTCTCCTATCTTAAAAGTTTCAGATTCAAAGAACCAGACTCGGGCTGGATTCTGTTGGACCTACAAGGCCCAGAAGCCCACGACTTTAGTTGTGGGAGCAGTCACCAGAAAGGAATCCATATGAACTTGAGCCCTTCTGTTATCAAAACGATGAAGGCTGTTGGTATTGGCCTAGCTGGCACAGGGGCTCTGGCTAGTGCTGGAATAGTTGGTAGCCGAGTTGGGGCATCTCGAATGGGCACTACCATGGCTAACGCCTTCTCTCAACAGAACGTTGTTGAGAATAGCCAAATTCGCCGACAGATGACTGGCCAGTTTGCCAAAGCAAACCAGATTGAGAACTCGAGGCTGGCCGAACACTATTTCAAACGTGGAATGGTTGTTGGTCAGGCTGGTGGACAAGCGACGAAGACATCATGATATACGATGTACTTGAAAAGATAGCGAACGATGCCTTTGCTGATGAACTACAGAAGCTTGGGTTCCCATCCCTTTCTGCTCCGCCTAAGAGGTCACAGGCGAGTAGTCAATTTCCCAAAAAGCAACTCCAAGAAAAGAATACACAGAAGCTTAGTGATACTAAATACTTCAGATCGCCTGTAGAGAGGCGTGCTGATGTAAATTCTAGCAACCATGGTCTTGCAACTATGAATGATCCTCGTATACATAATAGAGGAAATAGAGGTTGGGGGGCAGGGAGTACAAACGCCAATATGGTAGTGTAATATCCGCCCTACCTTCTTCTTAGCCGCCGCCCCGAGTCCTTCTTCCTCGGGGCGGTTGTTATTTTTGACGGCGATATGAAATAACAATAATGAGAACATCTTTCATATTGGGGGGACATGGATACCTGTATTTTTTTCCATAACGACATCGACGGCATCGTTACTGCGGCTGGGCACCATAGTATTGTTTCTGGACGTGTAGAGTGTCGCAATTGGGATGACGGTGATATCATATTGAGGCCATTCCGGTCATCTCATCGTGGTCCCATCTTTCAAAAGAGCGCGAAGGCTACTGCTAGTCGTTTGAATACCAATGTTGTAGTAGTTGATTATGAGTATTCGCCACACGCGTCTTTGTGGATTGACCATCATCATTCAGAAAAATTTGGGAGCGTCCCAATCTCAACTGCACAGATAGAGTATAATCCACACGCCTTATCAGCAGCTCGAGTATACTATAATCGACTTATTTCGTCTAGGGGTCATATAGTCACTCCATTACCTGGAATCGATATTGAAAAACTCATTGATAGTGTCGATATCATTGATAATGCCGGCTATACTGATATCAAAGAATTCTTTGAAGGCACATCTCCCATTATGTGCCTATCTGCATATCTGGAAACTGAGTTTCCATCATCTATGATGTTCTGTCGAATCGTTGAAATGTTGTCCAGTAAAATGATGGATATGCGGCGTTCGATGAAATGCCTTGAGATTGACGATCAGTATGTTACTAATCTACAAAACAAGGCAAAATCAGCATCAAAGTTAATGGTTTCATATCAGAACTTCAGCATTATCGAACAGCATAGAGCAAATCAATTTCCTCGCTATTCTGAATACTACTCAAAGCCCGACCTATGGTATGCTATTAGGATGACTCGTATGAATGGCGGACGAGAACTTTATATTCAGGTTGGTGCAAACAAATGGTGTGGTCGAAAGAATGAAGTTAACATTGGATCAATGTTAAGCAAACTTCCTTACAAGAAAACGGGCGGCGGACATTTCAATGTCGGCGGTTGCGTTATCAATGCTAAATATCACGAACGATTCATTGATGACATGTGTGTCAATTTGAATGGAGATAATGAAATGAACCCAGTAGAAGAAGAAATGGAAAAGTACGGGGTTTCCCCGGACGATCCGGTTGAGCAGAAAGCGACCGAAATGGTCAAAACAGGAGAGGCGTCAGATATCAACGATGCCAGAGAGAAAGCTCAAAAGAAGCCAGGAGAACAACCAAAGGATGGTGCAACCACACAGTAACTTCAATTTCGTCGATGTTCTTGGAAGGAATATAGAAGAAGTTGATGAGATTATTGCTGACAAAGAGAATCATATTCGAACGATGGAAATTCCTAAACGTAACGGTGGTAAGCGAAAGATTGTCGCTCCAGACCATCGCCTCAAGTATATCCTGAAAAGTATTTATTGGAAAATGCTACGCAGATACAAGCCGTCTGAGTACGCTCACGGATTTGTGTCGAAGCGGGGCATTGTTACAAATGCCCGGCTACATGTAGGGGCTAATGCAATGGGCAAGATTGATATCAAGAGTTTCTTTGATACAATCAGCGTTCAGCATCTACAGAATTGCCTGTTTGGTAATAAGAATGTATGCAGGTATTGTAAGCATTTTGACAGAATGCAGGATGGGAAATGTCATCCATCATTGTATAAAAATAAGCAACAGAAGTTCGAATATGGCTGTGAAGAAATCAAGGCTATGTTCGTACCAAATTATTGTGAGGAGACAGGGTATCAATCGCTATTTGTTCGAGTAATAGAATTGTGCACTATCAACGGATTCGCTGTACAAGGATTCCCAACATCCCCGACGTTGGCGAATATTGTAATGCGAGGATTCGACCTTTCAATGAGTCGACATTGTGAAGAGAATGGCATTGTATACAGCAGATATGCTGATGATCTTGCGTTCTCATCAACAACGCATACCAAGCAAGAGTTACTGGATCTTACCAAAAAGAAAGCGTATCGTCTTCTATGGGCATATGGATTCAAGCCAAACATCAAGAAGACTCGATACAAGTCCAGACATGGACGAATGAGAATTTGTGGTGTTGTCGTGAATGTGAAGACCTCTATTCAACGTAGCAAAGTTAAGCTATTTAGAGCAAAGGTTCACCACGCAACTGTCAAAGACGCAGACAAGACCACTCGTGCAGAACTACGAAAACTGAAAGGGTGGGCGGCATATCTGTCCTCAGTGGACAGAGACAAGGGTCAAAAATATATGGCCCAGCTTGTCACATTTGAAAAATTCAAATTTGGAAAAGAAAATAGAGCAGAGCCCGAATCTGTCACCATCTAACCATAGTCCAACTGTGCGGTGTTTCGCCGCGCCTTTGATGTATGAACGACGCTCGGTTTCCATGGGAAACCTATGCGATATTCAATCTTAGTATGGGGGGATCTCTATGAGGTATACCATCTATACAGATGGTGGATGCTCTGGTAATAAAAGAGATGCCGGATGCTCTGGCGGATTCGGGTTTATTATTATAGATGAGAGTGGGGCCATCGTATTAGAAGATGGTGGAAGAATTGAAAACACAACAAACAATCGGATGGAAATGACTGCTGTAATTAATGGGGCAATCTCGCTCATTAGGATCCTTAAGCAATTACAGCAATCTCCATCAAAATACTCCGTAGTTGTATGCACTGACTCCCAATATGTTGCATGCAATTTTGAGGATTACCTTCCAGAATGGAAGGAACGCGGATGGCGCAAAGGAAATGGCCAGCCGGTTCTCAATAAAGACTTATGGAAACAACTGGATGAACTGATCCCCGAGTTCCAGTCATTCGGTTTTAGGTGGGTTAAGGGACATGCTGAGGACGCGATGAACAATCGTGCTGATGCTATTGTCCGTAAACACATCTACGGCTGAACCCTACACAGGGGAGCTGTGTTTCCATTAAGGTACGGAGGTACCATGGCAAAAGATGCAGAAGAAGGTCGCGATGTATTTCTACAGGGTGTAGTTGGGTTTATTGACTCTGTTGGTAAATTCGTAAAATCTGCGGCCCCAGTTATTTACGATGGGTCTAAAATCGTGAAAGATTTGGTTTCAAAAACTAAGACTAATCTGGAAAATGTTAATAAATGATATCAAGGACGGCAGGGAATCGGACATGATTCCGCTTGCTTTGATTCGAAGCACGAGGCTAATAGTCAGTTGCAACTGCTTGGGCTGGCTGACTGGCACGACGATCACGGCGATCTGCTCGTGATCGTCTTTCGGCCTGTCAGGGAGACCCTGACTGGCCCCCGACCCCAGCCAGTTTCTGTGCCGTCACACTAGAGAATGAGCGCAAAACATCGCGCTCATTTTTTTAGTTATTAGAAGGGAAAAGCTGGTATAACCATAGTGAATAGGTAACTCACCTAACCAGGAGATTCTTATGTTGAGTGACACGTTTGTTGCGACGCTTGATGCCAAGAAATATGACCTTATCACAATCCAGGGAAGTCCAGCACGCTGGGACAGTGATAAGCGAAAGTTTGTCGATGTAAGGCTAGTGGTTGGTACTCACGACTTTGGCATCGACGAGTTGGTAGATGTTGATGTTAAGCTCTACAAGAAGATCGAAACAACTTTTACTTTCTGCTGCGATAATTTGCGGAAAGCTGTATCTGACAAAGTCGTTCACAAAGATGGTGATCATTTCATATACGACCACAATCCGAAGACGCAGATAATAAAGTGCCCATTCTGTAGCGCCAAGATCGGATAATGGTATGTATAAAAAAGGGCGCTAGTGATAGCGCCCCTCTTTTTATGCATGATAAACTTGTATTGGGTTATGCGATTTCAGAAACCTTGATTGAAGTTTTTAAGAAACGCTGGTGGACCATCTCCATAAACCCGACTCCCACCTCCAACGAAGAATGGCTTGCCCGCTGCTGCTGAAGCTGCTCTCTTAGCTACTACCGGATCTGTTATCGTAGCCGCTCTATTGGCTACTGCTGCTACTGGTTTCGTTGCAGCTCTTCTGACTACATTCTTACCAAAGGATGGTGCGCTCCTTTGAAATGCCGGAAGGTTTCTCACAGGCGTTTTCAGTGAAGCCTTAATGCCTTTACGCATGAATGTTGGAATATCCCCAACTGCTACGTTTCTCTTAACAAGATTTGCAAATACGCCCTTAACACCCTTGGCAAGAGCTTTTGGATTGATCGCCGCCTGTTTCTCAAGCTCATCGTTAAATGCCTCTTCGGCAATTTTCTCAAGTACCTGTGTGTACATTAGAAACTCCTCATTGTAATGTCCTATTCAAAATACTCAAATGGCAGCTTTTTCTCAAGTTCATTCGCTACCTTACGATATTCATTGACATATTTGAATGACCCAAACTTGAGGGCTCTCTTCGGCAACTTCGCATTAAGCCGGCACACAGTGATTCGTGGATTATTTGCAGCAACATACATAGCTGCCCCCACCTGAATTGGCATTGATTCCTTACGAGCTTGGAACGGGAATCTAAACAATTGCTCGGCCTTATTAGTTGTCGATGCATCCTTATATGTCCGAACGTTAAACTCAGACCCACATCCGAGAGAAAGAATGAATATTTCCTCATCATCGCTACCCATTACGCCGGCGAGAATTTCAATCATATCATACATTAAGGTGCAATTATTAGTACCCTGACCACCATCCTGGAACGCCTCGCCCGTATGTTCATGCGGCATGTTGTACTGATCGAGACTATCCCATAGATAGGTAGGAGAATTGATCTTCCCAAAATAGTGCGCTGCAGAAAGGGCTGACCAGCTAATGACATCAACCAACGGGTGTGCGCCATCGTATGAATCCCATGACTTCAAAAAGTGCGTTTCTTCTTTTCTGAGGCCATATGCTGTAATAGCAGTGGGAACGTGAACTTCACCGAATGGCTGATTTCCAAGAGTGCCTTTCAGAAGCCCACGGAAGTACTTGTAACTGAATATCGGCTTGGTCCATGAGAACGGGTTGTACCAGTGTCTCTGACGCCTCTTGAACCCATTGATGACTGGTCCTGTGTAGAATCGGTTGATCTCCTCAGCCGACATGCCACCGGTCTTGGCGCCCACAATCACAGCACCAGTCGATGTACCTGAATACAGATCGACTTTTGAATTGAGGTCATTCCCAGTTTTTTGTTCAATACGGTTGAGAAGATGTGAAGTGATGATACCTCGCAAGTCCCCGCCATCGCATTGTACTATGATCTTCATACAGCCACCCCTGTTAGAAGTTGTTTCTTTATCTCATCATTGAACCCTTCCACAAACGCCATGGCAGCTGTCTTCTTGAGAGCCTCTCTGGTCTTTGAGCTTTTCTTGCCCATAGGAAGCGTCTTCTCAATACGATAGCTGAGAAGCTTACGATCATTCACCGTTGGTTGCCCAAGATCATCCGTACCGAATTTCTTAACTTCAATACGCTTATTCTTGAAGCGGCCACCGAGGAGAATATCTCCTATTGAAATGTCGAGTTTCATTGTAACCCTACTTAGTATTCTTAGCGAGTGCTTTCCATTTTGCGTCTTTATTCTCAATCGGAACACCAACAGGGCCTGCGCCATTGCCACGAGCAAGTCCTCGCCCCTTACCTCCGGAACGAATCTTCATACCAGGAGTTGCGCATCCTTGAGAAAGCTTCTCAAGCTCATCTTGAAAGCCAAACTGATAAGCGTCCTCAGCGACCTTCTCGTTAACAGGAACCCCAACAGGTCCTCTACCACCACCACGAGCAAATCCTCGTCCTAAGCCACCTGAACGAATGCCCTCGCCAGGAGTAGCACATACTCCTGCATCAACCTTTTTTCCAACAGGGGTTCCAACTGGACCTTTACCATCACCGATAGCAAGTCCTCGACCGCTACCACCTGAACGAATGCCTGTACCAGGATTTGGACATGGTTTTGCGACAACTGTTTGCATGAGACCCTACCTTATTATGGTTTATTTCCCAATAGCCACTTTGACTTCTTCAAGACCATCAATCACTTTGCTGAGACCATCCATCGACTTCTTAACAGCACCTTCGTCAATTTCACTTAAACCCATCCGTGACGCCAATAGCATCGATGCCAGCTTCGTTGTCACATTTCTCATAGGCTGAATCTGCTCAACATAATCGTCGAGATTTTGGTCATTGACGAAATTCAGCGATAGGACAACATCGACAGACTCAGGATCATCAAGCGCACTCGCCTCTTTCACGAGATTGATACGAAGACCCTCGGCTACCTGACTATAAAGATCGTTCACACGAGCAGTCTTCTCACGCCCATCAAATGCATGGGGGTTAACATAGTCATTGCGGACACCAAAGATTTCAACACGAGCTGCCGAGATACCATTCTCAGAGCCACGATTGATTGCTACTTTAATTGCTTCATCAGCAGCTTCCTTGGACATCCCCATGATCTGAAGCGATGACATAGCATCCTGGAGAGAGAGCGCTTCGGTGAAACCAGCTATCTTCCTCAAGGGTTCAAATGTCTCACCTTCAATATGATATCCCTCTCCACCTTCATCAATGAAGAGAGCGACCTTATTGATATTAGCCTCTTCATATACTTTCCGGAGTGGGCGAGACGGCTTCATGAGGTCACCACGGTCGAGGCGCGTCATATACTGAGGATTGATCATTACAGAGGCTTCGGGAACTAGGAAGATGTTTTTGCACTTCCCGATGATCATCTTGTAGACATCATCATCTACGCCACTCACTTGCTGAATACTAGCAACTCTCGCTGGTATCATGCAGACATTATCAGAAATGTAGAGATTGCTGTCATTGACTTTGTACTTCTTGAAATTACCACGGAACTCACAACATGCAAACGCGCCCTCTGCTCCATAAATACAGAAGATTGTTTCGTTATTAGAGTTGCTTGAGTATGTGTCTGAGAAGCGATCGCGCTTGCCCTGATAGCTTTCATGAATTCGAGCAAATAGCTTATCAGACCCATCTCGATAGTTGTCTTTGTTGATAGAGATAAAGTCATCTGTTGCATAGGTAGAGATGCGAGCAACGACCTTCTCCATGAGCCCTGGGGCCTGTGCAAGGTCTGACCCATAGAAACATACGCCAGTTCTGTCATAATCATTTTCGGTGACGTAATACTTGCCATCAGCTGAAATAAAGATCTGGTCCATGCGAGAACGCATACGACGCTTCTTCTCAGTATCAGTCAGAGAATCATCAGTTGATCCACCGATGGAGAGTTCATTACTATCGTTACACTTCAGTGTATAGAAATCAGTGTACTCCATGACAACGCCTGCAACTGGACGGCCAATACGAGTAGCCTTAAATCGATCCGTAGGATTGCCAGTAGTCTGCATGAAGTCTTCCATCGTCGGGTACTCATAACACCGCACCTCGCAGACAGACGGCGGATCAATAGGCCTTAGCGAGTTCACATCGAACAAATGGGCATCAATCGTTGTAAGCGCCTTCTGGGCCTTGATTGCATCATTGAGGTCGAGTGCGCCCTCATGCCTATCCTTCGGCACAACCTCTTTATCGCCATTATTCATATCAATGATATTAGAAACCAAACTACCAGTATTATCGACAAAGTTCTTCATTACATTTGGTTCAGCTTCAAGTTGTACGGAGAGCTTCTCACGATCTTCAGGTGATGCGAGTGCAGACATTTTAACAACATATGAAGGATCTGAATCATTGGTATCAATTGCGGTCTTAGGATTAATGCCGCCAGGATTTTTGAGTTTTGGGTCAGAGGTATTACCCTTGCCATACATATTAGGAACAACGGTTCCAACCTGCTTCGATGTCAATAAACCCTTCACCGTCTCTTCATTAGCTGGGGCATACTCAAGGGCATCACCCTTTTTATATGATATTACATCGAATGGTGACAGCATGTACTTCTTGATAACGACGGGGAAGTTGACCTTGCGCTCGCCATTGAATACGACAACGCTACCCTTACCATATCCCTCATTTGACTCAACATTGTTCACGACGATGTCCACCCCGTACTCTTTTGGGATGTATCCAACCGTGGAGAAAAACTGCTTCATGATCTCATCGTTCCACTCAGAGACATCGTGTGGAAGTTCGTACTCAGCAACCTTTTCGAATACAGGCGGAGTGTAAACGGCATTTCGAATTGACGTAAGCATAATATTACCCCTTTGGGTTAGCTCTCTGATGCCTTAACTCGCCAGGCACTAAATATAGTCATACCAAGTGTTGGATTGCCAGCAGTTACTGTAGACGGCGGTACTGGAACAGGTGCTTTGCAGCCGCTGCCAAACAGATCGAGGAACACCTGGCTGGTGAGCGCCTTACAAATTCCATATGCTATTGTTTGAGACATGCTGATAGGACCACCGTCTTTCTCTGGTTCACCAAGTCCGGAAGCATGGTTCGCATTGTCAAGAATGAACTTCTTGATCAATGGCTGTATTTCTTTTGCCAAATCTGATGTTGTCGTCTTCATTAGCTTTCAGTTGCTACCCCAATAAGGCCTAGCTGAATGAGAGAACCAAACGGCCCTCCGGATGGTGGACATACGCCAGACGCCATACCTATACCAAAGCTGGAGCCTGAGAGCGCTTTAGCAATTCCATACGCAATGACTTGCGACATTGCTTCCGCACTATCCTCCAGAGTTGTATCCTTCAGGTCGGCTGCTTCTTTGGCATTGTTTTCTATAAATGACTGTACCGCCCCTTGGACTTCTTTCCCAAGTGGGGAGACTACAAAGCGTTTTGCCATTTGACTACCTCCACCTACTATTATAATATAATTCAATTGGATACCAGTCAACAATCAAGTTATTTATTGGCATCTTCCGGAATACCAATTATGGGCAATTTAACCAGGAGTAAGCATGTACGAAGAGAGCGATGATGATGGACGAGTTGAATATGTGCCAGATAATGA
>Ga0307928_10003799_pt1 | contig 11523 bp, 20 predicted proteins | sample AceLakmetagen232_FD_201815 | JGI IMG/M metagenome (GOLD analysis project Ga0307928, IMG submission 201815) | Saline water microbial communities from Ace Lake, Antarctica - #232 | ecosystem: Environmental > Aquatic > Non-marine Saline and Alkaline > Saline | place: Antarctica: Ace Lake...
AGATGGACATAGGGGTCTACGTAACTTTATGTTCGAACAGCTAGACCAATCTTTACGATACGATTGCGACGACGAGTATCTCACTAAAAAATTAAGACTCGTACAATCTAAGGTTCCCGTACTTGGTGAGGTTTGGAAGAAGAATCGATTAGATGATATCAAAGACGAAATAAAACGCCATCGGAAAGAGTATGCTTTAGAAGTAGAAAGAGTCGCGACCAACAACAAATGGGTTCAAGACCTTCGTGATAGTCTTACGAAGGAGAAGGTATGAAATTGGAATTTGTGGTAGGAATATTATGCTTCTTAATATTTATAGGATGTATAATAGGCGGTATGAGAAGTGATATGTATAAACACGAACGGAATATGGCTGAAATTGGTTACTGCCAAGTCGACGTGGATAGAGGCTCAGGCGTAGTTTTAGGTTGGATTAAATGTCCTCAGGATGTTAAATGAAATCGATAAACGAAGTAGAAGCGTACAATGTTGAATTAGGTAGTTTAGATGAACCTTTAATAGTTTCTACTAATAAGAGACGTCGTGAGTTTGTAGACTTGATAATAGGTTCTGAAACGATTACAGTTCAAGCCTCACATTTAAAACGCGCGGTAGCGAATGCAGAGAATACAGGATGAAAACCATACTGATATGAAAAGAAAAGAAATTGAAAAGATAATACGTGACTCTGCTATTGAATGTAAACTACCTAAAAAATATATAGATATTTTTGTTAAAACAGAAACTAAAATTTATATGAAAGTACAAAGAGAAACTAAAAAAAGTACATACATTAGTGAGAAAGAATTTAAAAAGTTTATGAATAGTATGCGTAAACCCAAGAAAAGAAGAATCGACGGTAAGACACTTAAGGATGCTGAAGAGAACCTCAGAGAGACGATTCAATCTACGATGTCTAAGTTTGCAATGCCATTAGATATCTACGGCGATATATTTAAGTATCTTTATGATCATCCGTTCTTGTTACCAATTTTAGATGAGGCTCATAAGTACGTAAAGAAAGTAATGAAACCTGAACCAAATTCGATTCAATTAAGTATCCAAACGGATTGGGAAGGTGTGGTTAACCTTTATATTGACGTACATACACCTTATTCGATAGAAACAGCGTTAAAGCTGTGTTCTAAGCTGTTTAACGTGTGGTTAAAGTATAAGAGTGCAAAGATAAGAAAGCATATAACTTGTTGCGTAAAAACAAATAGCAAGGATTGACATGTTAGAAAACCCTTATTTATTTTTAGGAACGGTATTAATTCTTATAGGTATGCTTGGATTTTTCGCTTATCGTCTTAAGAAAGTTCCAGTATGTGATGAGAATGAGAAGCATATAAAAAGGAGGAATAATGTTCACAACTAATAAAGGAAAGATGTTACCAAAGAAGAAAACAATCTCGGAGGATACCGAGAAGGTAATTACGACTCACGCATTAGCAAATCAACTTAAACATGTTTGTCCTAACTGTAAGGGCACTAAGTTTAAGACTAAGAAAAAAGGTGATAGCTGGGTTTGCAGAGCGTGCAACGCCGTTAAACATTTCTAGGAGGCCATGTGAAAATGACAGAAGAGAAAAGACAAAAGGTAATAAAAGGACTCCTCGAATTTCTTAAATTCGGTGAAGACTCTTTAAGCACAGAAGAAAAAATGAATATCATACTTAAAGAGAATGGCGTTACTGATGAGGCTCTTGAAGCTGGAGCAAAGAGATTTAAGAAGCAAGTTGACGACGCCAGAGATAAACTTCATTCAGAAGAATGTCGTAAGAAGTATCTCGAAGGTTATAAAACAGGTCTAAAACAATTTGCCTGGTGGAAAGATGGAGTCCAATACGTAGGTACATGTGGAACGACTCTTCAACAAGCTTTAACTCAAGTGGATGATCTTGAGAAGCTAAGACAGCAGAAGGGATAATATGAAAGATAGACGTAAAGATAAGAATCGTTCTATTAAGACTCCGTTCCTAAATGGAGTAAAACCTATACCGAAGGTAGGACGAAAGTGTAAGATGAAAGTTGATAACGATCCTTTCAGTATTATGGAAGCATCTTCACGCAGTAATATAAATCAAAGTCTTAAGAATGTAAAAGGCACCTAACCAAGGTTTTCAATCAATTAACATTACCTGCTTATCAGGAATGCGGTATAATATAGTAGAAGTAGAAATTGAAAGTGTGAAAGGAGAATACGATGGAAAATAATGTAACCAGTTTAGAAATATCAAAGAAATTGAAAGAGGCAGGGTTTAAGAAAGATAGTCCTTGCTATCGTGATTTAGTTTGGGTGGCATATCTTAATAGCACAGAGCATTGTCTTTTAAGAGATACAGATGCGAAAAATGACTTTTATAATTATAAAACTAAAAGTTATGCCTACCAAGTAAACGAACTCCTTGCCGAGTTGCCAAAAACACTAAGCAAAAACACCCTTAATATCTACCATATTAGAATGTGGTTTGAGAATGGGTATGCAACAATATCTTATTTTACTATTCACAATGAACAATTAAAATCTACCAAAGGATTCATGGAAGTATTCGCACTAACTACCCAAGATGCTTTGGCTCTTATGTGGATATGGCTTAAAGAGAATGGGTATATAAAGGAGGAATTATGAACGTAGAAGTTATAGACCCAAAGATTAAAGTATACTTACCGATGTCGAGTAGTTTAATAATGAAACACATCGAACGTTGCGGACGGATTTGTTATCAGTCTCAACCTAAAGGAGAGTCAGCTGAAGAGTTTATTCGGATGATAATTAAAAGAGGCCATGAATCTGTTTTGGAACATATAGCTTTCACAGTAGTACTTACCTGCGATAGAGGTGTAACACACGAAATCGTAAGACATAGAATCGCTTCATACTCCCAAGAGTCAACTCGCTATGTACCTTATAAAAAAGGTATGCGAGTGGTAAGACAGCCGGGTCTTTCTGACGAAGATTTAATAAAGGCTACAACTGATGCGTATAAATCTTATAGTCGTTTGTTAAAGGAAGGACATACCGCTCAGATAGCAAGAACAGCTTTACCAAATGCGTTAGCTTCTCAGATAGCCGTTACGATGAATTTAAGAGAGTGGCGTCACTTCTTTCGGCTAAGATGTAGCAAAGCGGCTCATCCCGCTATGAGAGCTATAGCGGTTCCGTTATTTCACAAGGTGCGCGACCTATTACCCGCTATATTTGATAGTATAGATGTAACATATGATGTACCCTATTTTCCTGTTAAAGTAAATGTTGTTCCGAACCTAAAGGCTAATCACTGACCTACGAGAGCTAAAAGCCCTATATATTATAGTATTATAATAAGAGGAGCTAACTCGAGGTAACCATATGAATAAAAAATCAGAAGATAACAGCATATCAAAAGACAATGCAAACATCCGGAATGATCTAGATCCAATGTATCCTAAACTGGTTTCCAACCCCTCTAAAGACAGTAAAAATTTTCCACCTGAAATAGACGTTACTCCTGAAGATAAACCTGAACTTCCTGGTGACACTCTCAGGTACCTTACCTCAGATAAACAAGGTTCGTATATGATAAAGAGAGATGAAGGTAGTTACGTTGTAGAACATATTTCATCAGGTTCATTTGAATCTTTCCAAAGTGTAGAAGATACCTTAGCCTTTTTAACCGAAGATTTAAACGTGGACCCTGTAGAGTCCAGAAAAGCTTTGGAATCAGTTCTTTTAAATAAAGGGACGTTTTTTGTAAAAGCTCCTTCCAAAGATATTTCAATCACGAATTCAAAGAAAGCTTTAAAGGTTACAACCGTTCCTCCTACTAAGCCCAAAGAAGTTCAACATAAAAAGAAACCTAAAATTAAACAACCTGCATCGGAATCTGATATAGCTATGAAAGCTACTGCCTTTGAATATCCTGTAGAACATACTAATCAAGAAGACTTGGTATCTAATCTGGCTTTGAAATTCAAATGTACTATAGCTCATGTTAAAGAAAACGTAGGTTATATATTAGAACAAAAGTATAGTTCTAAACGTAAGAAAGCGTATGCTGATGAGAATGCAGGTGATCCTATTCGACAGAAGGAGTTAGAAGAATTGGATTCTTATGATGAGCAGTCGAAGGAGTTGAAAGAAGAGATACCCGCGAAGGAGTCTCTAGAGAGATTTTCGAAGAAGTCTTTTAATAAGCACGGCATAAAATTTGTAAGGAGTACTTCAAATTTTTTAAAAGATCTCGGATTTAAACAAGTAGCTGAAATACCTCATTTCAACGTAGACGAGAATTTTTCTCAGCTTCAGGATAGCGTTGCATCTTATTTGAGTAGGTACCCTTTTGTAGGGTGGGTTACTGATAAAGTATCTTCAGGAAACTTTCTCGCCCGCGTTTTTGCCAGGGGACCTAAGACTGAGAAAGAGGAACAAGAGGATAATATAGAAGAAGTAAAACCTAAGCCTAAGCAAGATAACTTATATCCCGATGAAGAAATGGAATAGATTTTAGTATTAAATATATACGAAGTTAAACTCAGATACGGAGATAATAAATTATGCCATCAAATGATAACTTAGAAGTAGGTAATGAGACTTTAGGAAACATTAGAGGAATTGAAGAAGAGTCGACGGAGTCTGAACAAGGTTCTATAGATGGATATAAGTCGCACTGCACGTGCGGAGGAACAATACGTAGAGGAATTTGTACTGAGTGTGAAAGAGAAAGAGGCAATCCGAACGTTATTTTTGATTTAATGGAATATGAATGAGCTGGATAGAGAACTTGACGAAAGAAGAGGCTTCAGAATTAGCCACATCTTTTTCTCAAGCGTTACAAGAATGTCCTTTATATAAACTACAGAAGAAATTAGAAGGTATAAAAGATTCTAAACGTTCTAAGATCGAAGGAGATCACGTTACTTTAGTAACTCCTTGTTGTAGAGCAGATAAATGGACTAGAGTCCTTAAGCAAGGGGTCCCTACTAGATTTATCAAGTGTGGTACATGTGGCTCGACATTTGCAGGAGATGACTTAAGGTTAATTTCCTTAAAGAGCGGAGCAGATATAGTACATAAATAAATTAAAATTTGGAGGAATCAAATGATTACGAGAATTGCTACAACCTTCCAAGAGGGAAGTACCACAGTTATAAAGTATTTAGAAGTAGAGGACATGATAATGGACCCTACTATTTTAGAGATTGCGAAGGATGATTCGAAGAGTTGGTCTCAACAGATTAAGGCTATTGAAGATAGAGTAAAAGTTATGCTCGAAGAAAGGTCCGGAACTGACGGAGTAGAAGTTCATGGTACTATTGACTGGACTGGAGCGAAGATTGATAGTAAAGACGTCGGAGCTGCTTTAAATCAGATTCAAGACTCTATGGACCCTGACGAGAAGGGTGACGATGAACCTGAAGTGAGAGAGAGCTCTAAGAAGAAAGGTTTTAAAGTTTCCTCTCCAGACGTAGGAGCGTTGTATCCTGTTGAGATAGAACTTACTGCTACTGATGATGATGAGGAACAGAAACAAATCCTACAAGCTCTTACGGAATATGACGATCTTACTTATAAAGGAGTTACTGAAGGTAAGATTCAATACGACGTTGCTACGCATAGTGCGTCACGAGCCGTACAGATTGTTAATGACAGGTTACAATACATAGGAAAAAAGAGTTCAAAGACGGAAGGTGGAGATAAGACTAGCGAAACTCAATTCGTAGATGAATCTGGTACCGAAATAAAGAAACCTGAAACAGTAGGATTAAATCCTATGACGACTCCAGAGCAACAGCCCGAGTCTTTTCAACAAGGTGGTAAGACTTATAAGAAGCAGATAGTTCAGAGTGCGGAGGGATTCAAAGTAGACGATGAAGTTCTTTATAAAGGTGAACCTGCAATCGTTGTTGAAGAAAGAAATGATAAGGAGATAGGTATAATGCTTCTTCGTAATAAAGGACAAGATGAAAAAATTGTCATTGTTTCTCCTGAAGATCTTGAACGTCTTGAAATTCTTGAAGAAGAGAATACAGGTAAGACTAGTGAAGAAGGCGAATCTGCGGACGATATTGAGAATTGGAAGCTCACGTCTGTTGGAGTTGAAAGTCCTGTTTTTGGTAGCCCTACTTATAATAGTGACTCTATCTTCTACCAGATTATGAAAGGGATGGATAATGATGAACAGTTAGGAAGATGGTCCGCAGAAGAGGGCGGTCAAATTATTGACTTTTGGGATACGAAGGAAGAAGCCTTTCAAGCCGCTTTAAAGGCAGAGAAAGCTATGATGTTAAAGTTCCCGTCTCATTATAAAAAAGATGAACCTAAAAAGAAAACAGTAGGATGGATTGGAAAGAGATGTTATTTAGTAACGGAAGCTGACGTCGCAAATAGATTCGAACCTATTACAGAAAAGGTTATGCTTAGTAAGATGCCGAAAGAAACTCTTCAGAAGATTTCGAGCAAGGCTCATATCTTTAATCTCAATCCTCAAGAAGTTCGTTGCGTTACGAGCGCGTTAGAAGAACCTGATACCTTAGGTGGTGCAATGAATGTTTCATTAGACTTAGAAGATGCTGAGTTAGATGATTTTAAGCTTACGCTAAAAGCACGCATTAATATTGTAGACAACAGAGTAACTTTAATGGAGCTTATTACAACTCCTGAAGAGATTCGTACCATGCTTTCAGATCACGCTAAAAATAGATTAGAGGAGCAAGGTGAAATAGGTAACTTTGTTCTTACAGAGGAAACTTCCGGAGACGGTGAAGGTCCTTCACAGGTAAATACGTCTAAGACTCTTTCGAGTGTTATTTTTGGTGAAGTTCCTTTTGATTTTAATGTGGAAGGAAGTGTTCACATAAATAAAGGGGACGAAGGAGTCGGAGAAGGAATGATACTTGGAAGATCTTTCGAAACAGATATAGTTGAAGTAGAAATTGGAAAGGGTATTACTGACGATGCTATTAAGGAACTTATTACCGATGCAGTAGAATCTACGCCTCCTGATCAGTTAAATCTTAGAGATGTTTAAAGAGTTTCCAGTATAAAAGAATAAGACGTTTAGAAAATAGAATAAAGAAGAGGTTTACTTGATGCGTCAGAACAAGGATGGAAAAAGACTTACGGATATGGCTGTAGACGAGTGCCCTACTTGTAAAGGACCTGTGGAAGTTATTACAGAGGACGATGTTGTAAAATACAAGTCTTTAGTTTCTGAATCCCTATACAGCCTGGCTTTTGGATTAAGACAACGTGATAGTAAAATTTTGAAGGGTCAAAGAGAAAATAAAAGGCTTAAGTTAAACTATAACAGAATCTTTAAAAAATTAGAATTGAGCAGAATTGCTTTAAGCAGTGCGGCAAATTTTTATCGTAAAAGTTTTGATTCAGGTCGTTTAATTAAGTCCCTGAGTCCTTCTCAAATTGTTGATACGGTTATTAAATCTTTTGAGAAGGCTTCGGCGAAACTGAATAAAAATCCTAATCGTGAACATAGTCGTACAGACGTACGTGGCCTAAACGCGTTCGTATATAACATACCCACTACATCTCAAAATTATTACTGTCCATCTTGCAAGAAGGAATTATTTTCTTCTAAGGATAGGCCTTTGGATTTTACTCTTGTAGAATGTGAATGTGGTGTAACTTTAACCGTACCTGGGGAGAAAAATAATGAACCAACCGAAGACATTTGAAGAAGGTGTAGACACAGTTCTCAAAGATCTTAGAGAACTTTTAATAAGTAAACAACATGATTATGGTCATAAGAATATTACGACTACAGGTATCATAGGTATCATCGTTAGAGTAAATGATAAGATAGCGAGACTAATGAATCTGTATGGATTTGTGAATGAGACTTATAAGATGACAAAAGGTAAACACGAGTCTGTTCTCGACACGTGGATGGATTTAGCTAATTACGGGATCATAGCGATTATGGTGATTAAAGGAACTTTTGAACTTGAGTTAGCAGAAAAGACTTTTACCGGATCTGACCTAGATAAAGAATTACTTAAATTTGAAGACGGTTCTATTGTTTACTTAGACGACGAATCTATAGATCTTTCTGATAGAGGTCCTTATACTATTGCAAGTGCAACGGGTTCAGATAGATTATTAAGAAATGATAAAGGGATTGACAGGGGTTGGTTTCCTTGCAGTGTTTTAACAAGTAAAAATCCTTGTATGTGTATATAATGTTGGACGGAGAATCTTGGGATGAGCGTCCTGGAACTCATTCTTTAAAAGAGTTTAAAGAAGCTTACCATATTCTTCTTTCGAATATGATTAGTAGAGTTATTAATAATCAATTTAAAGTTGTTGAAGGAGATTCTATGGAGATTGGAGAAGGCGACGTATTCGTCAGTCATCAACAGGACAGTAGCGGTTCAAGCGGAGGACCTATTGACGTAAAGCCGGGAAATGCTAAAGCTCGTAGAAGAGCTCAACGGCTTAAAGACGGTATAACGGAAACGGACCCAAAAGCTTTCATTGATAGAAATATGAATGAGATGATAAAAGCTTGTGACGGAGCGTATACGAGAACTGAAGTTGACGTAGTTCTTATGAACGTTTGGGACGAAGCTTACCGACGAGGCCTTAAGAAGTAACCTTTCTAGTATAATAATATAAGAGGAAACATGGAAAAGAAAGATTACATATGTTTGAAGTGCGGTAAGAGATATAGTTCGATTACTCGAATTTGTAGAATGTCTAAGTGTAATGGAATAGTCGTTGTGAAGAGTTCAGATGCATATCTCTTACACAAAAAAAGTAAAGAGCTTCAATTGTATAAGAAGGCTTTAACTTTGATGAGTAAGGATTTAGGTAATAGAAATTGTAGAATTTGTCTCGCTAAAAGTTTTTGCGGGTGTAGTTTTCATAATACGTGTCCTGCTATGCGCAGAAAACATTTTTTACGTGAGGCTAAGTCTAAAGTATGAACGAGGTCGTTCATGTGATTCTTCAAGTTTTATTTATAGGTTACGTACTTTTTGTATCCTGTTATATTTTGAAAATGGTGTATTGGATGTATAAATTATTAAGTAATGGAGACTATATGAAACTTTGGAACTGTGGAGTAGTAAGAAAGTTTAAACCTGTGAGACCTTTTAAAAGGACTACTCATAGAAGTTCTACAGGTAAAAAATTGTATGCAGTAAGAGATAAGTATGGAAGGTTTGTTGATATTCAAACTTATAAAAAAGCGCATGCTTCAGATATAAAACGTTCTTCGAAAGCCGAACGAAATAAAAAGAAAAAGAGGTAGATATGGAAACGAAAGTTGAAGTCAAGTATTGGAGTATGACGTATCAGTGGTGGTGCTCAGCTAAACCTTTGGTATCTATTAACACTGTTGTAGATGAACACCCTCTCATTGTCATGAGACGTATGGCTGATAGACTTACTCCGTCGGACATAGAGCTCGGACAGTATTATTCTTTAATAAGCTTTCAAGAAATACCTAAGACTGTCTATCTATCTGAATTAAAAGAGAACAGAGAGTCCAAAGTTTCCGGAGACCATTTAACTAAAGTATGGCTTAAGGCTCCTGCCTTATCTCAATTACGTTTCTTAGAAGCTATGATACACCCTCTAAATTTTAGACTTGGAAATGAAAAAGGTTCTAAGGCGTACGATATTATAGCAAAAGCCGTTAGAACTGTAAGTATAGGTAATGAAATTAAAGGAGATTAATACATGAAAACAGAACCATTAAAATTACGACTTCTCGGAGATCGTATTATAGTTGAACCTGTAAAGGTGGAGGAAGCTAAAAGTAAGGGAGGTTTGATTTTACCTAAGACCTCTGAAGAAGCACCTTTAAGAGGTACTGTTCTTGCTGTAGGATCAGGTAAGATTGTAGAAAAAGGTAACAGGCAGGACATGGAAGTTAAACTGTATGACGTTATTCTCTACAGTAAATATTCCGGTACGGAAGTAGAAATAAAAGGTACTAAGTATTTATGGATGAGAGAAGAAGACGTTATCGGAATAGAACCGGAGGTAAAGTAAATGGCGAAACAGATATCATACTCTGAAGAGGGTAGACAACACTTGAAGATCGGCGTGGATAAATTAGCGGACGTAGTTAAAGTAACGCTAGGACCTAAAGGAAAAACCGTAATCCTAAGTAGGAAGTACGGATCTCCTACAGTTATAGATGACGGTGTCACTATAGCTAAAGAAATAGAATTAGAAGACGCCTACGAGAACATGGGGGCTCAACTTGTTAAAGAAGTAGCTTCCAAAACGAATGACGTCACTGGGGATGGTACCACTACAGCTACGATTTTAACTCAAGCTATCTTTACCGAGGGTTTGAAAAACATCACAGCAGGTGCCAACGGAAATCATTTAAAAAGGGGCATTGACAAAGCCGTGAAGATAGTAGTAGAGGAATTAAGAAAGAAAGCTAAACCTGTAAATACTACTGAAGCTAAAGAACAGATAGCTACAATCTCTGCTAATAGTGCTAGCGTCGGAAAGATGATAGCTAAGGCAATGGATCAAGTAGGACATGAAGGTGTAATTACAGTGGAAGAAGGTAACACTTCCGAATTGGAATTAGAAGTGGTTGAAGGTATGCAATTCGATCGAGGTTATTTATCTCCTTATTTCATAACTGATCCCGATAAGATGGAATGTGTCTTAGATGATTGCTACGTACTAGTTACAGATCAGAAGATATCATCTCTCAATGATATCGTTCCGCTTCTAGAACAGACAGGTAGAGCAGGCAAGGCACTTTTAATTTTAGCTGATACAGTGGAAGGTGAAGCGTTATCTTTACTTGTATTAAATAAACTTCGAAATGGCCTTAGAGTGGGCGCTATCAAGTCTCCAGGCTTCGGAGATACTCGAAAGGATATAATTGAAGACATAGCTATTCTAACCGGAGGCGAAGTTATAAGTGAAGAAAAAGGTTTACTTTTAAAAGAAGTGACTCTTGATAAGATCGGAAGGGCTAAACGTATTCTCATATCGAGAGATAATACAACGATAGTTGAAGGCGGAGGAAAGGTCGAGGATATTGAACTCAGAGTAACCCAGATTAAAGCTCGTATTAAAACCTCTACATCTGATTACGATAAAAATAAACTTGAGGAACGCTTGGCTAAACTTTCCGGAGGCGTAGCTGTAATAAAAGTAGGAGCCGCTACGGAAACTGAAATGAAAGCTAAGAAGTCTAAAGTTGAAGACGCTTGCAATGCTACCAAGGCCGGAGTCGAAGAAGGAATTATACTTGGAGGAGGCGTCGCTTTAGTCAGAGCATCTGAAGCCTTAAGTAAAATAAAACTTCCTAACGACGATGAGATGACAGGTTTAAATATTGTCAGGAAAGCTATTCTTTCTCCTATGAGAATCATAGCTGAAAACGCAGGTCAAGACGGTTCTATTGTTCTTGACACTGTTAGAAAAGCTAAACCTGAAATTGGTTTCGACGCTGAAACAAATACTTATGTAGACGTTATGAAAGCTGGAATTATGGATCCTGTTAAAGTTACTAGGATCGCTTTAGAGAACGCGGCTTCAATAGC
>Ga0307928_10003801_pt1 | contig 11521 bp, 16 predicted proteins | sample AceLakmetagen232_FD_201815 | JGI IMG/M metagenome (GOLD analysis project Ga0307928, IMG submission 201815) | Saline water microbial communities from Ace Lake, Antarctica - #232 | ecosystem: Environmental > Aquatic > Non-marine Saline and Alkaline > Saline | place: Antarctica: Ace Lake...
TTTTATAGCTTGATTTCTTTTTCTCCACATACCTGCACTTAATTTATCATTTATTTCAGCGTGATATAAGGGTTGTGTATTTTCACCAATATATTTTTTAATTCTAATGAATTGTTTTTTATATGATATTATTGTCATTTTTTATCCCCATCTATGTCCCTTCTTAAGAAAAGACTTTTTATTTACATAATACATAAAATAATTTTTTCTTTTAGGATATTTTATAATTACAGCTTTTACTCCCTTATATATTTTTTTATCTAATTCCATTAGACTCATTGGTCCACCAGATAAATTTGTATATCCTAATTTATAGTATCTTTTTTGCATTTTTCTTAATTCTTCTAAAGTGTTTGGTTTTAATATTTTCATTTTAACTATTAATCTTTTTTCCAAAGAAGATGTAAATAATCCCTATAATTATTGCAATCAATCCGAATCCTAAAATTTCTTGATAAGATTGATATAGGAAATTCCATCTTACAAATTTATAAATAAAGAATGCAATAAGTGACATTCCAAGTCCAGCTATTATTGAATTTCTTCCAAATTGACTTCTTTTTTTTAATCTTCTTGTCATTTTATTTTCTATTTCAATTTAATAAAAAAGTTTAATCTAGAGTATCTATTATTGCAAATAGAACACCAGCTAATGTTGCTACGATAACAGTCCAACCAACTATTTGGTGAACAACTAATGGAAGCCATTTCAAAAGGACTGCTCCCATGAAAGTTCCACCAACAAACAATCCACCAACACCTAAAGCAACAATAACTCCGACTATCCACAAAAGGAATGTCCAAAGCTTTTTTAAAGGTTTGTTTTTTTTCATTTTATTTAGTATAACTTTTTCTCTTAAATAACAATTTAACTTGTTTGGGATTCTTTTTTATCCACATTAATAATCTATTAAAGTCTTCTTTACCCATATTGCTTTCCATATAATCTTGTACTCCATGATAATCTCTTCTTTCATTTTTGTAATTTCCTGGAGTATCTATATATGGTTTCATTATTTCACGAAGTCTATATTCTGGTGTGCTGTCTATTTTTATTAATATTGTATTTATTTTCATTTTAATACATATAGGTATAGTTTTTGTTTAAAATCATTTTTATATTTTGTTTTTTTATCATCAGTCAAACTCTCCTACATCATCGGGTTCAATATTATTTAACTGTCTTTGTAAATTAGAGGGTAATTTATTAAATATTGATTTTTTTGTATATTTTTTATAATATCTATTAAACCATTTTACCATTTTATTAGCTTCTTTGAATTCACCCAAAGAGTCTGGTCTATCTGAATGTACAAATATTTCCCATATATCTTCTAATTCTTGTATATCTTTAGTTGCTTTCTTTATTAAAGCTTTTGATAAAACAAGTTTCTTTTTTTTCATTTTATTTAGTATAACTCTTCTTTGCTACTTTCATAGCATCTTTTAGTTTAATAGAACTATCTTTTCTTTTCATTTCATGATATACTTTCATTAAATGAATATTCCAAGCTGTTGGTTTTCTTTTTCTTTTTGGCATTTTATTTTTATTTTCTAACTGGTAATTTTATTACTTTAAATTGAGTATAACCATATTTTCTATTTTCTTTTTTATAATCTCTAATTAATTTTGCTACTTCTGAATTTCTTATTCTAAAACTTTCTCTACTCCAAATATCTCCAGATTTTTTCTTACTAAAAATATAAACCTGATATGTTCTATTTTGTTTTCTTTTTGTCATTTTAATGTTTCCTCATATAGCTCTTTGCATATTTAAGAGCAGCTGATTTAGTTTTGAAAGGTTTTTTAAGTAATAATCTTGCACCAGATTGAGTTCCTAATATAACGTTCCAATTTCCTGAAGTATTTTTTTCTATAATTATTTGTCTTAGTTTTTTACTATTCCAATAAGTATTTAAACCCTTTCTTTTCTTCCAATCTTTTAATGACATTTTTTTATATATATTTTAACCTTTTTTCATTTATAAATATTATTATTAATTTATTTGTTAAATAAGTTTTTGATTACATCTGTAAGTGTTTGAATAAAATTTGGACTTAAATATAATAGAAGAAAAACTATTGAAGTAAACAAAACTGTCAAAAATAAAATTAATGCAATTTTTCCTCTTGAATGCTTAACTAATATTAATCCCCAGAATAAGAAAAATATAATGAAAGCTATGCTCAGATATATCATCGCGGGAATTGCTGTAGCTTTATGACACATTGTAATTATTTCTCCATTAGTCATATAGTTTGTTATTGTTAAATTCATTTTTTATGTAATTGATTATTTTAAAATTTTTTCTTTAATCCCTTTTTAAACTTTTTCCATTTAAATTCTCCCATAAGAATATAAAATAGAATAAGTATTGAAGTTATAATCAAAATAATCCATTTTAATTGCATTACAATACTCCACAATACCATAAAAAGTGAAACTAAGAAAAAAGTAACTACTATTGGAATTGTCCAGATTATCCAACTTCTACCTGTGTTTTTTCTTTTTCTTTTCATTGTAACTTTATTTTATGTTTAATTAAATCGATTAATATAATAATACCAAATATGATTAATACATCACCTATAGGTCTAAAAGAGACGTTTTTTAATAACAAAAACGTACCTACAACGGCTCCAGTAGTAATTAACCATCCTAACCAGTGTTTAGGGTCTTTAAGTATTTTTAATATTATTTTTTTTTTCATCTTTTAATGTTTTCTCATATAGCTCTTTGCATAGTTAATTGCTTGAGATTTTGTTTTAAATATTTGTGTTTCATGTTCTAAATATCCAGATGATGGATATTTAGTAACTGAAAAAACATATTCATTAAAACTTGGACTAACATATATCTGTTTTCTTATTTTTGTATTTAACCAAGAATTAATTAATCGTCCTTGAAATTTTTCTCTTATTTTCTTCCAATCTTTTATTGCCATTTTAAGTATAATGTATCTTTTGTATTACAATTGATTTTGCATTACTATGTTTAGTAACTACTCTTACAAGTTCTTTCTTAGTTTTAGCCCATAGTAATTTATTATCAACTCTAATAGACCATTTTGCATATTTTATTTTAGTTGCCATTTTTTAATGTTTTCTCATATAACTCTTAGCATATTTAAGAGCTTGCTTTTTAGTTTTGAAATGTCTTGTATTATCATAAGGATAATAAACAACCCAATTTTTTGGTGCAATAGCAATAAATGTTACCATTCTATGTCCTCTTTGAGCTTCATTATTTTTCCATTGCTTATAAGTATTTGTATTGTATATATTTTTCCAATCTTTTAATGCCATTATTTTTTCCTCTTTTTAGATTTAGGTTTAGGTTTTCTTAATAATAGAATAGTGATTGTTCCTAATATTAATATTACAATTCCTCCTATTGCCCACGGAATCCATTGAGCAAGAATACATACAGGTGTAGTTATTACTGTTATTTTATCTTTTCCAACTAATCCAAGAGTTAATTTATTCACTAAAGGTCTGTCAACTTCACTAACTACTCCTTCTTGTTGCCACCATTCACAACCTAATCCATTTACATCTCTATCTTCTCCTTCATCTCCAATATCTGTATCACTTGAAAGTTCACAAGTCCAAGTATTTCTTGAACAATATTCAGTAGTTTTACATTGAGTATCTAAAGTACATTCAGTATCTTTAGTTTCAAATATACATTTTCCATTATCACACAAGGGTCTTTCAACACTATATCTATCTCCTGTTGTTGGAGACCATTCTATAATTCCACAATCTGCTCTTGTTTCACATTCAGCATCTACAACATCAATAAGATTTCCATTTTGACATATTTGACCTGGATAAGCTTCTCCATTACAACATTCTGGATTAGAAATTGATTTATCCATATTTACTCTATTATATACTGAACCATCACCAGTTTCAATTTGTTCAATTGCATAAACTGTTGCAACATTATTTTCTCTTATACACCATCCACCATCTTGAGTATTTCCATCAGTCACTGCTACAATATTTGCAGTTACATAATTATAAAAATCTCCAGGTTGAAGACTATTAGTTCCTTTCCATACTGAAATACCAGAACTTTCAGAACTAGTTATTCTTTTTCGCCAAGAACTATCTGAAGTAGGAATTACACAAGTATTTGAAATTTCTTGCCTTCCACCTCTTAGTGGGTCATCTCTTATTAATTTAAATGGTTTATAAGTTACTCTATAACTTCCACCATCATATTCTTTAATTCCAAATAAAGTACTTTTTTGTGCTTGAGTCCAAACATGATAATTTGATGGAACTTGCCCTATATTAACACTTCCGCCAGAATAAGTAAATTCTTTTACAACTCTATTTGAACAAAAACTTCTACTTGGACATACATAATATTCTATAATTTTAGGATTTAAACCACCACCTGTAACAGATAATATAACATTCCATTCTTGAGTATTTTTTGGAAATACATTACTAATCCAATTACCTTTTGTAGACATCAAACCTGTAAAAGAACTAGCAACTCCAGATTCTTGACATTCAACACTTGCAAAATAAGGAATTTCTACATATCTATCACTAATAAATTGAGTTTGCAATATACTAGAACCTAATATGAAAAATAAAGAAACAACAAATAAAATAGCTAAAACTATTCCCCTTGTTTTATTTATTTTGTCAAAATTTTTAAATAAAATTAATAAGCATATTACTAATAATCCAACACCAACAACAATCCATCTAACTTTAGTAGATACAAAGAAAAATATCAAAAACATTACAAGACTTATAAACGCAACTATTCCGCCGATTAATAAGATTTGTCCCTTTTTGTTTTTCATAGTTTGTATATTATTTATAATATTTTTTTGTTTATAAATATTATTATTATTAATTCTTATTCTTTTTTCTTCTTTTTAATGAAAGCATTACAATAAATACTATTAGAATTAATATTAATGTTCCTATAACTATTAATAATACATCTATTTTGTCTTTAATAGTTGTCTTTTCTTTCTTTAAATCATTAATTAATCTTTGTTGTTCTTCAACTGTTGATTTAAGCTTACTTACTAATTCTTCTTGTTCTTCTAATGATAGTTTTAACTTAGATATTAAATCTATTTGTTCTTGTATATTTAAATTTAAAGCTTCAATAAGTAGAGCTTGTTCTTCAATATTTAAATCCATTTGAGAAATTAATTCTCCTTGTTCTTCAATTTTTAAATTAAGTGCAATAATTAATTCAGCTTGTTCTTTAATAGTTAAATCCATTTGAGCAATTAATTCTCCTTGTTCACTTATTGCCAAACCTAAATTTTGAATTATAATTGCATCATCTTGAATAGTATTGTCTAAAGCATCTATAATTCCAGCTTGTTCTGCAAAACTTAATTTCATAGCGTCTATTAAAGCAGCTTGTTCTTCATTTTCTACTTGTAATAAATCAACTAATTGTGCCTTTATAACTAAATTAGCAGTTAATTCATTAATCATTATTGCTTGTTCTCCAATATTAGCTGTTAATTCTGAAATAATGATAACTTGTTCATCTAAAGTTAATTGTAAATTTGCTACGATTGTTGCCTGCTCTTCAATATTAGAAGTTAATTCTGTAATAAGATACAATTGTTCATCTAATATTAAATTTAAATTTTCTATTATAATTCCTTGTTCTTGAATATTTAATTCTAATCCGTCAATAATTAATAATTGTCCTTCAACATTAGTTGTTAAATCATCTATAATTAGTGTAAGTTCAATAGCATTTAATTCTAAAAGTTCTATTTCATCAAGAAGAGCATCTCTTTCAGCATCTGTTAATTCAATTACATCCATTATTGGAACATAAACTCCGCTTCTACAAATAGAATAGCCTCCTCCTGCAACTTGAACAATATCATTCTCTGTACAAGCAGCTACACAAGTTGTAGTTGTAGTTTCAATTACTTCTGGATTCCAAGTTGCAGTTTTAACATATAATTTTACTTCAAATATTGCACTATCCCAACTACTTACACCGAAATCATCCATTTGTCCTTTAAATTTAACATAATCATTAGAATTTCCCCGACCAAAACTACAATCAATATCTTCATTTCTACTATAAATATCTACATTAGATATTGAAAATGTAAAGTCTTTTACACTTTGGTCACAATCACCATCCTTAGCACTAAAATCTAATCTCATTTCTGCATCTCCTGATGGATTTGGGTCATATATTGTGAATTCTCCAACTCCTTTAAATTTGTAGCAATAATTTGAATTAAAATCATCATCCTCAAATCTTTTTGTGTATAACCAAGCTCCAAAATAATCTGTATCTTTTTCACTATCAAAAAATGAATAACTTCCGTAACTTCCACAATATCCTGGAATTATTTTTTGGCATTGTCTTGTACAAATATTAGTTGAATCATCACAATTTGTTCCAGTTGAAGAATAACCAGATGGACAAGCAGGAAGTACACATTTATCTTGAGTCCAAACACTTTGCAAAACACCAAAATATAAAACAATAAAAAGAACTATAATACTTAAACTTATTAAAAAGACATTTCTTATTGTTTTGTTTTTCTTTTTCATTATATTTTTATATATTTATTTATATATAAATATTATTATTAATAATTTAAATGAATAACGTTATTAATAAACTTACGAATAATGCTAACACTATTCCAAATCCTACATTTCCTGGAACTTTAGCTTTTTTTAGTAAGAATGAAAATAACATTGAAAGACTAACAAAAATTATTAAAAATATTAGTATATAAGGAAACACTAAATTTCCAATTTTTTTATAAGAACCTAATTTTATAACCCCCTTTGTTAAAATTCCAAAAGTTTCTACATTTACTTCTGTAGTAATTGATTTAGTTATTCCATTTTCATCTGCAGCAAATATATTCACAACATAATCACTTTTTTCATAATCTTCTGGAATATTTATTGCAAAACTGACAGATTGTTTTATATCTTTTAATTTTTCTAATGTAAATGTTTTAGTTTTAAATTCAATAATATCACATAAATTAGTAGGTCCAGAAAATTTTTCACATTCTAAAGTTATTGTTTTTTCTTCTTCACCTAAATTCTGAAACACAATATCTTTAGTTCTTACAGTTCCTTGAAGCATATTTAATTGGTATCTTTCTCCACCACCTTCAGTTGTCATTGTCCAATTTCCTTCAGATATTATAATAATAGGTGTAGAACTTCCTCCACCACCAGAACCTGGTACAGATGGTGATAATGTAAAACTTGAATTAGTTGAATTTTGATTTGTTGCTTTATCAGTAGTATATGTTTTTAACGTAAATGTTCCATAAGATGTAGCAGTAGCTGATTCTAATGAATTACAAGTAAATGGAACATTTACATTGAAACCATCAATATTATTAGTTGAATTATATATAGAATATTTACAAGTAGTTGTAGATAAATAATTATCACTTACTGAAGTATTAAACCAAAACGTTTGAACTCCTTGTGTAGTTGAAATAGAACTAATATTAATATCTGGAGTAGTTATGTCAATTATATATGATTGATTATTCAATCCCCATCCTGCATTATTAAGAGAGTCGTTACACCATATATTCCAATCATATTTGTCTTCACTTAAATTTATTGAACTAAAACTATTTACAGTTGGAGATGTATAGACAGTTATTATAGTCTGATTTTTATGCCAAGTTCCTGTAGAATTTATCCATAATTCACAAGTACTTATTGAATCTGCATTTGTAGAAACAGTAAAATTAAAAATATGATTGTTTATATAATTATTATGAGTATCGTTTCCAGGAACTAAAGAGATTGCAGGAGATTCTGTTCTTATTCCAAATGTGACTTCTTTAACATCAATATTATCTAACAAATCTTTAGCAAATAATGACAATTTAAAATCATTATCTCCACCAGGAAGAGTAAACGTATCATTTTCACAACTATATAGATTCTCAGTTGATTTTATTATAGTTCCATTTGTAAATTTAATATAATACCAACATTCACTTATTCCAATTACATTATCTGTTACTGTATAATTTAAAGTCATAGAATCATTGTTTGCATAATTCTGTGCTAGAGGATTTTGAATTGTTATTATTGGAGGAGTATCATCTAGAGTTCTAATTCTTAATTCTGTTGTATTTGAATTATTAGCATTATCTAAAACTGTAACATTATAAAAATAAACATCATCTGGAAGATTTGTCCAATTTATTTCTCTAGTAGAATCACTATAAGTTGTTATATTATAACTTCCAATAGAATTAAATAATCTGAAAGTTACACTAGCAAACTTATCTTCTATTATACTTACATTAACAAAAATATAATTATTAGTTGTGTTAGTATTATTGCTTTCTGTACCTGTAGTGTAAGAAATTAATGGAACTACAGTGTCTACATACAAAGTTCTATTTGTTAATCCACCGAAAACAGAATTTCCTCCTGTATCATTACATGCAATATTCCAAATATAAACTCCATCACTAATTGTTCTTGTAAAAGTACTAGTTATACCATTATTAGGAGTTGAATTAGTTATGTTTAAAGCCCAAATGCCAGTAAAATTAGAATACAAACTACAAGTACTAAGTTGAGTATCTGAAGCAGTATAATTAAATTGTATAGTACTATAATTTAACCATTTATTATTTATCGGAACTTCTAAAGACACTGATGGTGGTGCTAAATTTATTGCAAAGAACACACTATCTGAACCAATTCTTCCAGAGCTATCGTTTGCATATACATAAATTGTATGAGTTGTTTCAGTAGTATCAAATGTAATATTTGCACAACTAGATAAAGTAATATTAGAACCCTCATCGAGATTATACCAGCAAGTATCTCTGTTAGTGTCTATTGCTGTAAAATTCAAAGGCAAACCTTCATTATAATTATAAGTTGATGAAGTTGGTTGCTGGATATTTACAACTGGATTTATTACATCAACAGTAACAGTTCTTGTAGATGTTAGATTATAACTTCCAGCAGAATCATTTGCCCAACCATAAAAAGTATAAATTCCATTGCTTAATCCAGATTTATTGCTCCAGTAATTATTTCCTACATTATTTGCAAAAGTTTCGTTTGTCCCATTCCAATTAAGTCTTACTGAATGCAAATTAGTATCTGATGCAGAAATATTAACTAAAATCCAACTATTTTGAGTATAACTTGCATTTAAATTTGTTGTTGAATCATACGAAACATTCGGTACTAGAGTATCTATTAAAATATTCCTTAAAGATGAATTAACACAGTTATTTGTCCAATCACACGTATTATAAAGCCAAGTATGAGTTCCTTCTGAAAGAATATTTGTAAAAATATAATTTGAATTATTTAATTCACTACTATTTGTTTGATTTAATATTCCATCTAAATATAGAGAAACATTTTTTAAAGCTAAGTTGTCACTTACTGTAGAATTAAAATTTATAGTTGCAGTTGATGAATTAGTATTATTTAATGGAGAATTTACAATAATAACTGGATTTGACAAATCAACTGTAAAACTCACAGTTCTAGAATTATTTAAATTTCCAACAGTATCATTAGCGAAAAAATACAAAACATGATTTCCTTCACTAGTACTAAAAGTGTTATTAGTTAAGCATGAAATTGTAGTATTTGAACCACTATCAATTTTATACCAACATTTATCTAAACTAGAACTACTATCAGACACTGAAAAATTAAGTGGAATATTTGTATTATAACTTAAATTCAATGCTGCAGTTGGATAAGAAATATTCACACTTGGCGTTATAGTATCTATTTTAATAGTTTGTGATTTTGTAGTTTCTACATTTCCTAAAGTATCATTAGAATAATATCTTATATAACTTACTCCTTCAGTTGAAATTGTAGTTCCACTACCTATACATGTAGATGGAGTACACGTGTTTGTAGTATCTACACAATATTTTGGATAAACTAAATTATCAAAACCTACTCCCGCCCCATCATCTCCTATCATTGTAACTTCAACATTATTCTTCGTCCAAGTATTATTTGTATATAAAACTCCATCTGGAGGAGATTTCATAGTTGCAGTTGAAACTGGAGGAATTGTATCAACAAAGAAAGTAACAGAAGAAGAATTTTCATTTCCAGAAGTATCATTTACATAAATTATGATTGTATTTAATTCTTCACTCCAAGTCTCAGTTGTAATATTAACATCACATTCTATAGAATTATTACTTGCTCCGTTATCTTCAGACCACCAACAAGAATCCAAATTAGTATCTGAAACTGTATAATTTATATCTAATTGTGTATCCGTAGTATTAGTATTGTTTGGAGGATAAGTAATTTCTATATTGGGACTTATTGCATCAATAAAAAAATATACCCTTGAACTATTTATATTATTAGCAGTATCATTTACCCAAATTGTTACATCGTGTTGTCCTTCATCCCAAACCACTGTTGTTATATTTGAACAACTACCACCAGTTCCTAAAGATGTATTAACTGAATAAGTATCATTAGAGTACCAACATGAATCTAAATTAACATCTGAAACAGTGTAATTTATATTAAGTTGATTGTTTGAATGATTTGTATTATTTGTTGGATGAGTTATTAAAATTAAAGGATTAGTTATGTCTACTATAAATGAAACTGTTTCTGTAAAATTCAAATTATTCAAACTATCATTACAATAGAATCTTGCAGTATATTCTCCTTCTGTCATTGTAGAATTTATTGCAGTATAATTACCATAATTCCAGAACATTGCTTCTTCATAAACTCTTGTACATTTACGAGCATTAGAAACACCATCAGCAAAACATTCAACATTAGCAATAGTTTCCCAATCTGTTCCAGTATAACAATAAAAATCTGCATATGAGAGATACATGTTAAGAAAAATTGGACTAGAAATATATGACACAATCATGAATTGTAAAACATCTTGATTCCAACACTCCAGAGGAATAGTTATATTTCCATCTATAGTTGGGTCAACTTCATAGTCTGTAATATCATTGAAATCTGTATTTCCTTTTATTTGCCATATACTATTTGATATACTTCCTGAGGGTTTAGTATAATTTATATAAGCAAGTCCTTCACCAACTCCACTCAAATCTGCATAAGTATTCCAATCTCCATCATATATGTTTAACGGATTAATCCAGTCTTCAGTAATATTATAACTCCCAGTATTCAACCCCCCACATTCTGTAGAAACATTTGCAGTTTCTTGGTAACAATATGAAGTATTCATTGAATAATTTATTACTCCATTATCAAGAGAATATGAACAATTAACAATATAACTAAACAAATCATTTGTTGTCACATTAAAATTAATTATTCCAGTATTATAAGAAATATTTAAAGGCGAATTTATTGTTACATTAGGAGCAGTGGTATCTATTTTTATAATTTTACTTTTTGTTTCTTCTTTATTTCCAACAGTATCATTTGAATAATATCGTATGTAAGAAATTCCTTCTGTAGATATATTTACCCCCGAATTAATAAAAATTGAAGGCT
>Ga0307928_10003802_pt1 | contig 11521 bp, 23 predicted proteins | sample AceLakmetagen232_FD_201815 | JGI IMG/M metagenome (GOLD analysis project Ga0307928, IMG submission 201815) | Saline water microbial communities from Ace Lake, Antarctica - #232 | ecosystem: Environmental > Aquatic > Non-marine Saline and Alkaline > Saline | place: Antarctica: Ace Lake...
AATACAAGTAAGTTATTGCATTCTGGTGATTTGAGGGTGTCGTGGTCTCCATAGCGATGCTCCACATCACACTGTTGGCAATATCTTTTCTTCCACCCGCTTTCCTTTGCTATTTCTTGGAGGGATTTAGAGAGTCCGCAGGGGTCCCACAATAAAGTTATAGTTCTTTGCACTTTAGGCGTTAAAATAGCGTCTCTTAACCCCCGCTCAAGCACATTGCCAATCATTACGTCTTTTTGGTATTCCTCCTCGTTAATCAGCCCTCCCAATTGTGGGTCAAAAACCTTATTTATTCCTGTTTCTGCGAGCCTCTCAATCAGCTCTTCAACTTCCTGCCGGGTTATTTTTTCCATTGTGTAAATTTTTATCCCCATACGCTGAGGTTTGCGGGGTTAATTAGTGCGTTCGTGGGTCATTTTTCTGTTGTTGAAGAAGTAGATTCTATATCACAGTCTTTTCTGCATTTTGTACATTCGTTATGCATTGTGCAAACGTAATCGCTTCCAACAAAGTCGGGTGCTCCTTTAGCTTCTACTGGGGCAGAGCAACATTTTGATAGTGGTTTTTGTTCACTCATCCTATTTTATTTAATTTTATAAACTTTTGCAACGAATTAAGTATATGATTCTGCCCCTTGCAATAATTATCTTCTAAATCATCTTCAATAGATTCTATTGCTGTAAAATTTTCTTGTATCCACACCCAAATCAAGTCTGGAGTGAATCCATTAGAAGTATCGAGGAACTCTGGATACACTCTTTTATATTTCCAGAAGTTTTCAAACTCCTCTTTAAGTTTTTCTGTTACCGAACATTGGTCTTTCATTCAGTTGGTGGTTCGTAAATAGGAGACACTGGATCATCTTCAAAGACACGAGTTCCGTAACTGTTCATCTCCCCGAATCCTTCTGGATAGTTTTCCATTTGAGTTGATTAACTTCCCAAACATCCTAGCAGAAAAAACGTAAAAGTCAATTCTTTTCTTGTAATTTAATAGTTTAAGTGCGTTTTACTTGACTTTCTGCTATATTTCGCTATACTCCCTGAGAATTAATAAAAAAAAATGATAACAATGGACAACCTCCTGCTTAAACGCAGAAAACTCCGAGTCAGTCAGGCAGAGCTTTCTACTGCTGTAGGGATCTCTGAGACAACGCTTTCTAAATACGAGCGAGAGATAACGGAGCCTCGAATATCTACCCTTAACAAGATGTGGGAATATCTTGAAGAGGTATCGGAAATAAAAAATTCCCAAGACCAAGATCAATAGCAGTCCGAGGGAGGCTTTGTGTTTGAAAATAACAAATTGTGCATTTTCTCTACCATTGCCGCCTCCCCAATGGTGAAGAAATTAAATAAAAGTTGTAATTTTTTATAAACCCTTAGAATGCTAGGATTCTACACAATCGGCAGAGGCACAAAAAACACCTACGCTATAAAAATAACCGGAGGAGGATTCGAGCTGTACAGGGCAAGAATGAGATGTGTCCACGCAAGAATAAAGTGCTACATAAGCGATGTAGATTATCTCAGTCGAAGTAAAACAGCGCTGGGATGTGTAGAGTTATTTTTTACTAAATCAGAACACGATAAAATAAGATTTCTTTGTGGAAATAATTTCTTACAAATACAAGGAAAAGCAACTTTCTGGGAAAAAATCAAGTACTTTTTCAGGAAAAAATATTGTAAAATTTCATAACCTATTCTATACTTACTTTCGATGACTCACTACAGAATGTTTTCAAGACCGTGCACCCCATTTATTACTGTAGTGGGTTTCTTGGGTTGCACGATTTTGAAAATAGAATTTAACCCACTGCAAAATGGCCGAGAATAAGAAGATCGTTTATTTGTATTGTGATTTAATTCATACAGTTGAAAAATTGGGTGATGAAGACGCAGGTAAATTATTCAAACATTATCTACGATATGTGAATAATTTGAACCCGGAACCAGAAAATATGGTTGTAGATTTAGTCTTTGAACACATAAAATTACAACTAAAACGTGATCTCAATAAATGGGAGGAACGTGCAGAACGAAGCAGGGAAAACGGTAAACTTGGTGGTAGACCTAAAACCCAGAAAACCCAGAAAACCCAAGAGGTTATTTCAAAACCCAGAAAACCTGTTACGGTTACGGTAACGGATACGGTAAAGGTAAAGGATAGTAAGAAGGGATTTATTCCACCGACGATAGAAGACTTTCAAAAGTACATCGATGAAAATGGATATGATCTCGACGGAGAAAATATCTACAAGGGCTATGAGGAAAATGACTGGAAAGACTCCAGAGAGAAACCGATTAAAAATTGGAAACAGAAGTTGCGCCAAGTCTGGTTTAAACCCGAATCAAAAAAGAAACCTGATTCCGAAAAATCTAATTACGAATTGATAATAGAATTCAAGAAGACTGGATTCAGTAAGTTCCGGGAGAAGTATGGATTCGATAAAGCCGATGAGATTGGTAACCAAATCACGAAATGAATATTCGAGATGCGTTTACAGAAGATGTAATTTTCATGAAAACCATGTTGTTAGCCTGTGATAGAGAGCGAACAAAAATAAATCATGAGATCAAAAGATATATTGAGTTCCATAAAACTAAATACAAACTCATTGGTGGCCTCAAAGATTACTTCCTGAAAAAATGTATCTGGCTTCACTTCGATGCTGATCTGGAAAAATGCAATGCTGCTATCAAGCGATTAACAATTTACATTGCAAAGGCAGAAAAGAAAATAAATATCGATGACTGGGAAACACAATATCACCACGCGATTGAAGAAGTAGAGATTGCCGATGTAGTCAGACACTACCTTTACGTTGACGGCGATCAGTTGAGACGGCGAATAAAATGCCCGTTTCATGAGGGTAATTCCAAACATTTACAGATCTATACAAAGACAAATTCCTATCACTGCTTTAGTTGTAAGGCCAGTGGTACTCCGGTAAATTTTGTTATGGCATTTGAGACATGTGACTTCAAAGAAGCAGTTGATAAACTTCAATACCTATGAATATTGAACAACAAGTCATTTCCGAGGCCAAGAGAGAAGAGGTTCAAGAGAAACTCTCTGTGCTCAATGTGGGGAAAGAGTCTGTGGATTCTTATACCTGGGGTCTTGATTGTATTGATACAAAAATTACTACCCCAAAAAAGGGGAAAGTGATTGTTCTTGTATCTGATGAAAATGAAGGAAAATCTACTTTTTGTTATTTCTTTGCCAGAAAAAATGCTATGAAGTACGGTCATAACGTTATTTATTTTAATCTGGAGCAAACAAAAGACGAAGTAATCAACGATATGGCCACTCAGTATTGCGGTATGTCGAAGATTGGTATTCGGGACAACCAGCATTTGACGAATGTCTTGTACCTGAAAAGAAAAAAGGAACTCGAAACCCAGGAGGACATTGTTTTTATTGGGAGGAAGGCAGAAAATGTTACAACGATCCAGGAGATCAAGGAACGAATTTGTGATACACAAATGGACTTTCTGATCCTGGATAATCTGACCTGTATTGCTGGAGAGGGCATGAATAGAAACGAGGAAGTGAAAAACATAACTCTCGAGCTGATAAAATTATCCCAAACTCTGAACATCCCGATTGTCTTGGTCCATCATTACAAAAAGCGAATGAAATCAACGATGGGAGTTTACCGAGATGTTCACGACATGGAAGGAAGTGGATCACTGAAAAACTTAGTGCCAATGGTGGTGCAGGTTGCCAGACATCCAGATCCACAAAACCAAAACGAGGAAGACGAATTTTATATCCGCGAAGGGAAACTCCGAGGAGGAGCAAAAAAAGAAAGCGTTGTTGTTCACCACGATAAAGGTGAATTCAAAAAACAGGATTACCCAGGATTTGACTAACCACATTTAACATCGATGAATTACTTCGGCTCCAGAGAAAATATGATTCAGCAATGAGTGAGCTGGACAAGTGTTCCATTTTGTGCAGCAAGTGGGAGGCAGATTTCAAAAACGTTGACGCTTTGACCAAATCCATTTTGGCGGTCGCGTATAACCATTTGATTGATTCTCCCGGATCACAAAAGGATCGAGAGATGAGGGCGTTATCTTCAAAAGAATATCTGACACATCTCCAGGCGGTCAGCGAAACACGAACAAAATTCCTGAAATACCGCGCTATGAAAGAGGTTCAGCAAGCAACGTGTGAGTATTGTCGGACACAGATAGCAACCGAGAGAGCAAAAATGGACATACGATAGCTTGACTTTAGGCGAAACATACTCTAGCGTTTAGGACAATGAAAACTACTTTTATTTTCCCCGTTGAGAGAATGCAAGTGGAATTCCCTATCTTTTACCGAACACAAACAGCAAACAGACAAGGCCGGTTGTTTAGAAAGGCAGACTTAAAAGCGAGAATGTATGCACATACACAATCGCTTTTAATCTCTTTTATGGAACAGAGACGTTAGAAGTCTATTGACGCTCCGATAACAAATACGCCGACAAGGACAAGTAAAGTAATCATTCGTCAAGTAAAGTAGAAAGGTGAGTTCCATCAGTTTTAAAAACAAGACGCGCTAGTCGCTCTTTATTTTTACGTCTCATAGGTCTGCCGTTTATGAATGCGTGGATAGACTCACGAGATACTCCGACGTATCGGGCAATATCTGTTACCGACCATTTGGGTCGATCAAGTTGTTGCATCCAGTCAACGAATTTCTGCCGTTTCTTTAGTTCTGCCATTTTAGTTGGGTTAAAAGTATATAAATTTGGTGTCTAACTTCCCGCCTAAGCGATTTTTTTGTGTAAAAGGTATGTCAGTCTACCCTTGGTATAAATCGTCTCTTAAATCAAGTATTTTGGGTCTTTTTATCAAAGAGTCTTTTTATTACTTCATTTTGGATCTTAGTTTGTCGCTCATAGATGTACCGATAGAAGAACGTATCCAGGTAAGGCGTACCGCTATTACGGATGAAATCAGGAGCGAGGTTTTTAGTCATTTTCTAGGATCTTTTTAGCGTATGCGTTGGCGAACTTAATCCAGTCTTCGTAATCAAAATCAGAAGTCCATGACACGAATTCATCTGGTGCGTCATCATCTGTACCCATGTAGTCAATCATGTGTTGTTCTCTTAGGTAATCCTCGAAGTCGATTTTTTTATCAGTCATTTAAGTCCAGTTTATTAAAGTTTTTGTGTACCAGCAATTTTGCTGCCCGTAAAACTTGGTTCCCCCTTTCCATAGAGCGTACGTTTGTTCCAGCTGCCACTCCCAATTAGTGAACTTCGGGTTATCGACGATTTTTTTGTAGTAACCGTCGGAGATTCCGAATCCCCAGTCAGTGTGAGTACGCCAGAACCAGCCAGGGTCGCTCGCTTTACAGTGACGTTGTGCCTCAGGCTGGTGAGGAGCTTGTTTATTTCCCCAGCTTTCCCAGTCCCAACACAAACGATGTGTGAAATTGTGTTTGCGGTCCGCAGTGAGTGCAATGTTTTCTCCGAGCAACGTGCAAAGAAATTCTTCGTTCTCTCCTGATATTTCAAACGCTCTACCGAGTACGAGATTTTGGTAATCATTTCCATTTATAAGGTTAGGAATTTTGCTAGTTTTAGGCGTTACTGCTTCGCCGGTAGAAAACCTTGTAAGGTATTTATGACGTCTTTTAGGCGTTCGATCTCAATTAGATCTTTTTCTTCACTTGCTATTCCCATTTTCTCCCAGGCAAGATCACTTTGTCGGGACCAGAGCTGTTGCTGCATTTGTTTTTCGTAATTCTCTGCTTCCCAGAGTATCGCTTGTGCTTTTTGCTTCTGTGTCATTGCTCTTGCAAGGTTTTCTTCTGCCTCAATGTACAGTTCTTGTCGAGAGGAGGGGAAGAAGTCAAAGAATGCGTGTACGTCGTTTGTGCATAGCGTAATTATGCCCAGTATGATCATCCCAGAGAATGCTGTCCAGAGTAAGAACCGAAAGATCAGTCCGAATACTCTTGCGGTGTTGTTTTGTAGGTTTTTCATTTTGTTTCAATGTTAATGTTATAAAAATCGAACAGCTCCTCCTCGGGGATCTCGAAAACGTCCCCGTTTTTAATGAATAAGTTTATTCGCTCTGTCCTCTCGCACTCATACGGATTACAGTGATTTGTATTGAATATATGAAAGGTTTTAAGCGGGTGTTGCATTGAAACACATCGGCTGAATGCGTGTGCATTATCCTCCTGTACTCGCACACAATGCTCAAATTCGTCCGTTCGCTCAAAGGCGGTGTTTTGGACGCTTGGCAACGCTTGCACGTTCCAGAGTGCCAAGATAGCGATGAATAGTTCTATCATTTTTTGGTATTATTAAGAATTTTTTGTGCTTCTTCTACACTCGTTACTATCGTGCCATTGTCGAAGTGTAGTGCCAGGTCTGCTACTTTGATCATCCCGTCGAGTTTTATGTGAGTGCATTGCTCAACCGTCAGGGAAAAATTATTGTGAAGCATTGCTTCTGCCGTTGCCAGGTTGTCAAACTTTTTTTCATCGAATAGAAAATAGTCGAACGCATTGTCATAAATTTTGAATTTAGACATTTGTAAGGGTGTTAAGAATTACGCTTGTTTCTGTTATGGTCGCGTCGATGCTTATTAGAGCAATAAGGCAAAACCAGATTCCGATCAGCATGATGATTGTTAGAATATTTTTCATTTGGTAGGTTCTTTGAAAATAACTTCGTGCCAATGAAGTCCGCAGTTGTTTGCGGGCCTTATGTATTTAAACCCTTGAACGGAGTTTTTATCTGGCTTTTCGCACGTTGTCCACAATCCCCCGCCAGGAGATTCTTCGAGAAATGATATGAGATTAAAGTCGTGGTTCAGGTTTTTCCCGCCAAGAGCGAAGATCTTTTTTCCCGTTGCCGGTTGTTCTTTTTTCATGGTGTCTTATTGTTCAGAATACCCGTCAAACCAGTCGCAAGTACATCCATTTTTCTTTTTTGGATGAGTGCTACTTGACGTTTCTGGATCAGAGCACCATTCCTGGGCCTTAGATAACGTCAGGTTGCTCTTTTGTACCCTAGGCCGCCTGCCGTCAGAATACATCCTCGATACCGTATACCTTTTTCGCATGTGTTGTTTGATTAGAAAATGCAAACGTCAAGGCCCGGATCCAGGCCCTGAGTGTTTAGATTCTATAAATAGTTTTCTGTCGTTTTGTCAAGTATTTTCTTGAATTCGTCAAACTGTTCTTTTGATACTTCTTTTTTGATTTTTTCCTCAACTTGCTCTTTTGCATCATCAAAATTCATGTATTCATTGTCGATCAGGCCGTCAAAATCTTTCCCGTCAATTATCACTTGAAACCACAAAGGATGATTCCAAAAAAGATTTTCTGCGCTCTTTTTTAGATTGTTTTCGTCAACATCATTCCCCCAGCACTCTTTTAGATCCTTTTTAGAGTAGTAAATTTCCGCGTAATCCCCTTGTGAGTATCCACGAGTCGTAATTTCTCCAAAATTCTCCTGATCAAATTCGTAAAAATCCCGTTCGTCGTGATCGTGATCACTCCAGGCATTCAATTCTTCTTTTAACTTTGGATTACTCATTTTTTCAAGTTCTTTTTTCCCGGTATTATTAGGATATTCATCGGATTGCTCCAGGATCTCTTTGATCACGTTTTCTCTTGTATCATTCGTTACTGTGTACATTGTCTTAAGATCATGTTTCCCAACATTCCCCCAATCGACGTAAAAAAACTTGTCTGAATCATTCCCGCCTAGTCTCACGAAATTATCGTCAAAATACATTTGAGCAAGTCCAGAGTCATAAGAAGTGTTGATTTCTACGCTTGCGCCGTTGCCGTTTTCAGTAAAATTATTTACCATTGTATATATTGTGTTAAAAATACAAACTAAAGCGGGAAAACTCCCGCTCTTGTCTGGATTCTATGCTACTGACTGAATAATTTTTGCGCGTCGTTTTCGTTGCATACGCTTTTTAGAGTCTAGGATCAAATTGTGTTGATCGATAGCCGGTTGAATTGACTCAAAAAACTTGTCATGATCAAAATACTCCATGACGTAGAATTCTACATCCTGTTCTAAACAATGAAATTCCTCCTCATTTGGTTCTCCTTTTTTAGATAAATACCATTCTACTATTTTTCCGATCTTATGCTCATCCTGGATCACGTTTTCAATTTTCCATTCCTCCGACGCGCTGTCGTTGTCGTGGAAAGATATAAAACCGGAGCAACTCGTGTATTCCTCTTTAACGTTTTCCTGGAACGACTCTTTTTTACTGTATTTTGCGTACCATTTAGAGAATTCTTTTTCGTTGATCGTGTATTTTGTATTGATTACATCAGTTGAAAAATTGTATTCTTTGGGAGAATATAAGTTTTCAAATTCTACTTTTGATATTCCTATTTTGGCAAGTTTCTCCTGGTATTCATCATTGAATACGTCAAGGAATTTCTCGGAAAAATCTGTCATAGCTTGCCGCTCCTGATCAAAAAACTCCCAGGTGTTATCATAGTCAATTTTGAGGGGATTCGCTCCTGGATCAAGTTTTTCATCCACTTGCTCCTGGAGATACTCAAAATCGTATTCCTGGAGTTCTATCATGCTCCCAGCTACTGATTCGTAAAATCCACTAAAGAACGGCAACCAGCTACTCACGAAAACGGTTTTTTCTGCTGTCATTGTGCATTGTAGTTATAAAATACAAATTCCAGGACCATTTTTGATCCTGAAAATTTGGATTCTATTTTTTCGCATCATCAAACATTTTCGTTTCTGCGCCAAAATCAATTAATCCCTCTTGCTCAGAATAATAATCCAAATTATTCTGTGCATCGAATTCTGACAATTTTTCTAATAATGATTTTCGTTTTCTGTCAAAATCTTTTTCGTTCGTTGTTCGATAAATGTCAATTCTCTCCCCGGTGTTCAATTCGTAAACAATGGTGTAAATCTTTTGCATAATGTAGTGTTTTAAAAAATACAAATTCAAGGCCCCTAGATCCAGGGCCTCAATATCTGGATTCTATAGAAACTCGGAAAACTTCTGGCCAAAATCAGAATCAATCTGATCCGCTTTTTCATGCCAGGCGTCAGCTTTTTCCATAAGATCCGAATACTCATCCGAATTCTCATCATCAAGATCATCCAGGAGCTCCCGGATTTCTACCATTTCGGGAGAATAATCAATTTCAAAAGATGGATAATTTCCAAAATCATGCGGATTGTATTCAATTCCGTCTTCTCGGTCTAGGATTAAATCAATAATCATTTTGTAGGGTATTTAATAAAAATAAGTAGTGATAAAAAGAGAGTGATCATTGTGATCAGGTAAAAAGCCGGGAATGATATTATCATGAGAATGAAATTATATTTTCCACGTTGGCCGCAAGTGATCCATCCAGGAGCCCGGATGTAATCCTTTGCTCCTTATACATGCGAGAAAATTGTACTTCTCGCTGGTCCTGGATCTGTACCAGGTTCTCAAATGATATGCCGTTGCCGTTTGTCAAACCTAACATAGGAAAGAAAGTAAATTAATTGTGCACGCTCATTGTATCAAAAGATAACAGAAGTGTCAAGTAAACCAAAGAAGAAAAAGACAAAGGCCCCTCATACAAAGGCCAAACATAACAAAAAAAGTCTTAAATAGATCAAAACATCCTACAAAATCCCCTTACATAACATAAGACAAAACATAAAGAGAATACGTAAGATCCTAGATCAATTCACCAGGCCCCAAAGAATAGCCGCCAAAGAGGGATTGATCCACTGAATATTGTGGTTGACTTCGATTTTTTCACATAGTATCAGCTGGAACGGCCAACATCGGATCTGGACCGGATCACCAAACTACAAAACACAATACTTTTTTCATCGATCCAAAAGCACGAATTGTCGTTAGGCTAGTAATAGCGCCGAGCAAGCTGGATCGCCTATGTTAACACAATATGTATTGTGTTAACCTTTCACTCAAAGGGGGGGGGATGGTTTTGGAGATACCGGGTTAGCTTTCCGGGGTGCCTTGTCCAGTACCCATATCACCCATACGCCATAAACCGTTAAGTCTCGTTAATTTTTTAAAAAAAAATAGGAAATTGCGATAAGGCTATACTTGGCTTTGTTTAACATCGGTAATCGCTAAAATGAAATCACACAAGCGTGTTATGTAATACGTGATTCTGATTGACATTTGATTGATAACGGCTATGATTTACGGTGTGAATAATTTTAAAATTGGCAGCTTAAATGAGGGGTTTATTACATTTACCCCAAAAGAAGTACGCGAATATCTTGTGTGGAAGAGATATGTTCCGAATAGGTTGAAGAATATGTACGATACATTTGAGTATGCTTGGCGGGAAGAGACTGGATCTGACGAACCTATAGTTATTAAGACGAAGAGGGTTTCTCCCCGTGTATATGAAACTAAGAGAGGGTATAGCCAGGAGTATCGTGCTGCAAAAAATAAGTTAATAGAGAGTGCTCCATTTTGTTCTGAGTGCGGAACGGGGAAAATGCTTACCTGTCATCACCTGGATCACGACAAGGAGAATAATAGTTTAGATAATTTACAGGTTCTGTGTTGGGGATGTCATTCAAAGCTGCACAAACACATGCGGAATACTCCCCCGAGCTTCTTTAAGTTTCGGGACGCAGGGGAGTGCTCCGTGGCCTAATTGGTCTATATCGTATGCATTATGTATCATTATCTATTGACATAGGGGGCAGTATTCGCTATGGTGTTTAGTGTTCTTTCATCTCTGCATGCACCTGAGTTAGTTCTCAGCTTGGTAACTCGCCGGTAAGTATGGTAGACGAAACCCAGAAAATTACATATTGGCATGGAGCTGAATGGGAAAGACAACTTATGCAAATAGTATTACTACCAGATAACGAAAGAATTAAATACTTAGAACAATTCATCAAATGACCGACAAAATAACACGGGAACAGTCCTTCGATCTAATGGTGAAACTTGGCGGGAAACTCCGCTATGGGGACAAAGGAGAGTCAAAAGAAATAATGATTGGCGATGTGCTTGAGAAACTAAATCACGATTCACAAGAATTTATTTCATGGAGTATTGACCTTCTTTCCCTTTGGCAACCTTGTGGGTGTAATAAATCCCTCCAAACAATAGTTAATGAGAGCGGGTGGGCTTCTATATGCACTGATTGTGGGAGCATAATAACAGAAAACCAACACAAGAGGTGTTGTCCTCCTCCAAAAAAAAATTCTCTATGGCGAAGTCGAGAAGAACTCAAATCACCAGAAGCAAACGCATTACTTGTATTTATTAACAATCTTATAAAATGACAAAAGAAAAAAATCGGCTACGAGAAGGATTTTATAATTTTCTTGTCGAAATCACACAATGTGAAAATTCGGGAGAATTTGAATATACAGAAAAAGAATTTTGGGACTGGATACAAAAGGAGTTTATCGAGCGGAAGAGAATAGAAACGTTTACAGATTTTATGTATGACAATACCATTCCATCGGGAGATGACATGTATGACAAAGGAGTAAGTGAGACACTTGA
>Ga0307928_10003803_pt1 | contig 11521 bp, 15 predicted proteins | sample AceLakmetagen232_FD_201815 | JGI IMG/M metagenome (GOLD analysis project Ga0307928, IMG submission 201815) | Saline water microbial communities from Ace Lake, Antarctica - #232 | ecosystem: Environmental > Aquatic > Non-marine Saline and Alkaline > Saline | place: Antarctica: Ace Lake...
AGCCGCGCCACCGGTTCCGCTCGTGGCTCCACCGCCACCACCGATAACGCTCGACGCGCCACCGATACCAGTTGCCCCGGCCAATCCACCAACCTGAGTAACCGCGCCACCAGCCAGACCGGTTGTTGTGGATGCGCCACCAGTTACGGAAACAGCGCCACCCTGGGCAGCGGCCAATCCTGCAATAGGAAGCGTCGATGCAGTACCGGTGATGCTCGTTGCTGTGGACACACCACCCGCAACGGACTCAGCCGAACGCAACGCGATGCGGACATACGAGTCCGCCGCAGCGGTCAACGTCTGGGCAAATCCCATAAACGTATTCCCGCTTGCTATGGCAGTAGCAGCGCCAGCGAGGGCGACGCCACTAACAGAGCTTCCGTTTTCATCCCAGTAAACGGCGTCACCGGCTACGATGATTTCGGCGTTCTGGTCTACGTCGAAGATGCCCGAAACGGACAGTGCTCCAAGGTCGCCACTGTCGATAGCCGCTTTCGCGATTCCGACAAGGTTGACTTGGACAACCACGTCACCGGCGTCAACGTCGGCTCCGGGGGTGTAGTCGATCTCTCGACCTTCCTGAATGTATATTGCTTGGCTCATTGTTCCTTCTCCTGTTTCGCTTTCTCTTTCTCGGTGTTGAGAGGGGCGGCTTTACCTAAAAGTCGCGCCCCCTGTTTCTATCTTTATGCGCCAGTCGAATACACGGCCGAGCGCCAGTCGCCAAACGAAGACCCGTAATCGTAGTAGCAACGCATCTGCACGCCGAGCGTATTGAAGTCTGCGTCGGCTGTCTCGACAAATGGCTCTTCACGGCCATTGAGGAAAGCGGCTTCCATAAGCGGCATCCCCATCGGGTTCGAAACCAGCAGCCAAGGTGCCGCGCTCAGATAGCGCGAGAACGCCGGGGCGAACCGGTTGACGTAGATGTTGGCATTCGCTTTCTTGCTCGTGCTTCCATCCGTGACCAACGTACTGGCGAAGATTTCCCGCGCCGGTGTGTAGGCGGTAGTCCCGCAAAGCAGCGTGGTAAGTTCGCCGCCGATTGGGTTGCCGTCCGCATCTGTCAACGCCAGGTACAACGCCTCAGCCGCTGTCATCGTTGCCGATGTCAGAGCGCCGGTCGTGGTATTCGCGTGGCCTCCCGTGAACGCCGCCGCAACAGCCGCCTCGAATACCGCCCAGAAGTCGGTATTGAAAGTACGGGCTGCCGCGAATCCAAGCCGCCTCGGAAGGTCGGTCAGAACGCCCAGGTCATCATTGATGATGTCCTTGCGCGTGATACCAAGCATCAGAGCCTTGGTGTCAGCCGTGACCGTTCGCGTATCGTCGGACAGTTCGCCGTGCTGGATCTCTCCGCCCGGCCCCATGGCCTGCAAGAGATTCGTCATAACCAAGCGGACGCCGGTGTTGGCCTTGAAGTCAACCACCGGGCGGATATTGGCAACCTTGCGCCACGTATCCTCGACCGTGCCGTAGCCCTCAAGAATGAACTTGTTGGCTGTGGCCGCGATCACATTTGCGATGTCTCGCGTCGAGAACGCCGCCTGCAGGAACTCGCGGGTTTCGTGCCGCGTGTATTCCAGCGCCTTCCCGCCCATGGCAAGCCCGGCCCTTATGAGGTCGGTCATGCTGTGAATGTGGAGGTCCGACGCCTTGGTGCAAACTTCAGCACCGAACGCCTTTTCGGGCGACGTGTGGCCAGCGCGAATGGAAACCGCAGCGGCGAGAATATCAGCATTGACTTCCTTGCCGCGGAATCCCTGGATTGCCGGGGTATCGGGACGCTTGTTGCGCTCCTTCTCGGCTTCCAGTTCTGCCTTGGCAACGACCAACTCGGCACGTTCAGGAGCCCAGCCGCCCTCGATTGCCTGCGTGGCGATCTCGGGGTGATCCTTGGCTACGATCTGCACCCTGCTGATTCTGCCCTGTTCTGCAACAGCGGCCGCGCGAATCTGCTCGGCGGTCGGTTGCTTGTCATCTTTGGCGGCCTCAATAGGCTTGCCGTCTTTGTCAACCTTCATGTTGACTCCTTCACTGTTTGGCGCAACCGGGGCGCCCTGCTCTGCGGCGATCTTGGCGGAGGTACTTCCATCCGCTCCCATCGACACAACTGAAACTTCGTTGAGTTTGCCAGCCTCGACCAGCGTGAACGGACCCTGCAATGTCTGCCCGTTGACCTCGATTTCCACGCCTGCCTCGATCTCGCTGCGTTTCTGCGGGTCCACGCCAACGGATGACTGGAATTTGTACCCATTACCGGCAAGGGTTTTGACGTCGCGTGATGTTTGGCTATCGGCCATGAATAGACCGGACATTGCTAGGGTCTTTCCGTCATTGGCGACGGAGTGCGCCTGGCCAAGTATGCTTCCCGCGGTGCGGTCATCGTGCGAAAACAGAATCGGAACCGTATCAGAAGCCTCCAGTCCGGCGAGGTCGATCACAACGGGGCCATAGTAGCCGACATTCATAATGCCGCCGTTGTACGCCTCAATCTCGATGGTGGGCAACTTGGGGTCTTCGCCTTCGACTGCCGCGGCTGCTACGATCTTGCATTGCCCGATTGCGATAATTTTGTGCTTCATTTCTTGGCTTCCTCTTCTGGGGGTTCAATGACTTCGATGGTTTGCGGTTGCGCCTCGGCACACGGGAACGGGGCGGGGTCAAGTCCTGCGTCACTGCGCGCTTTGTTCCATGCGGTCTCGGACTCGATGCGCTCCTTGATCCATTGCCCGGTCTCGCGTTTCCAGTCGGCGCCATGATTGGCCCAATACCGGGAGTAAGTAAGCGTTCCGTTATGCAGGCGAGAGTCGTCGGCCTTTGCTTCTTTTGCTGGATCGACGTGGCCCCTGCCAGCGAAGTGCCACTCATGGTCCTCAAGTTCGGCAATTTGCCCCGGTGTCAATCTGGACGTGATGCGATACTCGGAAAGCCATGCCGCATATACGCGGTCAAGTACGTCGTGCTTTATCTCGGCGCGTTCAACCTCTATGCCGCGGTCATAGGTCTGATGGTCGAGGCGTCCCGAAGCGTAGTTGTAATCTGAGGAATCACAAGCGGCGATGTTGCGCGGCATGGAGATACAGCGCGCCGCCTCGCTGATGATTTCGCGCTTGAACATCGCGTAAGTCGTGGCCGGCTGCTCTGCTTTGAGTTGCGCCAGCTTCCACCCTTCCGGCAGACTGACAAGGTTATTGCGCGCAATCTCGATCATGGTCAGCGGGTCAGCGAGTTCAGCGGCCACGTTTTCGGGCAGGAGGTCGGTCTGCATGACGCCGGAGATTTCAGCGGCGCGGGCTGCGGCCATAATTACCGCCTTGGTGAATATCCGCAACTCACCAAACAGGGACAGTGCCGGGGTGATCTCGGATATGCCGCGCACCTGTCCTGGGCGGATCTCGCGGAAGTAATGCAGGACGTATTCGGCGGGCGTCCAATCGCCGGCCAGCGACTTCATAAAGCGTCGGTAGTCGCCGGGGTGGGTGTTCAGTACGCGATACTTGACGGGGTTTCCTTCGGCGTCGAACCTAATACCGTCAATCTCAAGATCGTTCTGCATCCCGGTCCATGACTCAACCATGTCACATTCCATCAGCTTCACGTCCAGTTTGACGCGATGCTTGACCTTGCGATTCGTTACAAGCAAGCCGAACGCCTCGCCGTCAACCGTCTTAGCGCGGCGCATAGTGCGTGCCTTGGCCCACAAATTGACGGCGCGGGCCCATGCCTGAAACTCGCGTTCTGTTTTTTGCGCCAGGTCCGAGTCGCCAAGCTGCAACTGGACTTCCGGCCCGATGGTGTCCGCAGCCAATGTCTCAACGATTCCGTACGCATAGGAGTTGTTTGCGACTTCATACCGGGCGCGCTCCCTGATTGTCTTGCGAACGGTGGGGTTGTTGGCTTCCGCGGCGCTGAGGCTGTCAACGTACTTCCACAGGTTCTCGTTCTCGTCGGTACTGCGGGAAACGTCATAGCGCGCCTGTATCTGTTTCGCGCTGGCTGTGTCGATATCGAATATGGGACGCTTCGACTTGGCGCGAGGCGTCCGCTTGGCCGGGGTCTTTGCGGTTGCGGCTGTTTTCTTTGCTGCCATCAGTGCTCCGGTGGCTTCAATGGGTTCATCCGAAATCCGAATGCGTTCCCGGCTTCGCGTTTGAGTTGTTTGCGCAGGGTCAGCAATCCGTCGAGACTGGTCTGCGTGTAGCTCATGCCGTCAACCGAAAACGACTGGGCGCCACCTATCAGCGCCTCAATCGCCGTCTCGACCACTGCGAGCGTCAGTGCCATTGGTTATCCCTTGCGACCAGTGCCGTTACCGCGTCCGCCGCCCTTGCCGCCACCCGGCCCGCCTTTGGTGCATCCGCCCGTGTTCGCGTTACGCCGTCCGCCACCGGGGCGACCCCTGCCGCCGCCTGCGCCTGTTTTCGTTCCGTATGCCATCAGTCGCCGCCTTTCGGTTCTGGACCCACGAAAAACAAAAAGCCCCAGTTGCGCTGCCTGGCAACTAGGGCTCGTCTTTACGCTGTGACTCACGCCGGGGTAATTAATCCCACGCGGGTCTATTCGGTTATCACGCTTCTATGGTTTCACGGGTTGGCGGGTCTTGTCAAGTGGGGCGGGGTACAGATGCGTACCGTTCTTAAAAGCCGAAAACCCCGCCGGATTCGTGGTCCGGCGGGGTCTGGTTCTGGCAATCCTAGTGTTATTTACCCTAAGTCCGCCCCATCCATTTTGACCTTGTATCGCTTGCGATGATTGATTGCCTTTAGGATTCCGCAAGCGCATATATTCAGGTTTTTCGACTTACCCAACGTGATAGCCACGGCGTTGATCTCGTGCTGAACATACGCCAAACCGCCAAGTTTCATTATTCTATCCTCGTGAACCTCGACGTTAACTCCATGAGTCAGCAACATGTAAGTCCCTTTGAACACTTCGGCGCTCATCTCGCCCATGCCAATACGCGAAGCGAAAAGCAAGGCAGTCTTTGCCGCTTCTGCATTCAATCCCCAGAACTGCACCACGTACGCCGGAAACCCTATCTCGTTTCTGCCCTTCTCTTTCCCTACTCGGAAACCTTCCTCAACAATCCATTTGTTTATTGTGCATTCAGGCTCATCGCCGGACTCAACCGCAACCATGAACTTATGTACCGCTTTAACGCCACTCCTGCTGATGTTGCACAACTGAAAGACGCGAGCTTCGTTTGCCTTGCCGCTCGATTGAAATACCATGCAATCAACCGTACCGACGTCTCCGCGCAACGTCTCCGCCAATACTCGCTGCAACCCGTCTACAATCCAGAATGACCCATCGCTGCGCTGCCCTACGACAACAGCACCCGCCGCCGCATGGTCAAAGTGCTTGGCCCGCATAATTGTAGACATCCTGCTAGCTTCTCCGCGCTGGTAGCTGTCGACATTGAGATCGGCAATCTTGATACGTTTTGGCTTTGATCTTACTCCGAGTTTGTCCCATTCATACCTTTCGGCCTTCATCCTGCCATCATGCGCAATTCCGTTTGCTATTTCCGTCAGCTTCATTTTTGTTTCCCTCTCTTTCGATCTTCTCTCCACTTATACGACTTGCACGACGGACACGCTCTCGGCTTGTCCACCACGTTATTCCAATCGTTACGCCATCACAAAACCTGATCGCATCCGAGTCAAGCGACTTGTCGGGATTGAACGCAACTGATATTGCTTCACCTGCCGATATGTCTCGCGTGGCTGCACCGAGAATGTAATCGCGGCGGGGTTCGACTTTTTCGCACGTCCATCCTTTCGGAAAAGGTTCCTCGATGCTTCCGTTCAGTATGTCAGCTCTGATTCCCATCACGTTACCCTTTCATGTTTCTGCATCGCATCAGGAAAACGCACACACGTCGGCCAGTTTCTCTAGGCGAGACGGGTGACGCATCTTCCTTAGCGCTTTGGCTTCAACCATACGAATCCTCTCCCTGCATACCCCCTGCTCGCTCGCAATCTCGTCCAGTGTCTTGCTTTCCCAAAACCTCCCCTTCAGGACGTTCCGCTCTCTGTCTGTAAGTGTTCCGAGTACTTCGTCAAGCGTTCGGCTCATTTCTCCCCGCTCACATTCCTCCCTTGGCCCAAGTTGCCGAACCGATGCCCCGGACAACTGTGCGTGATCGACAAACGACGCAATTTCATTTGTCGGTATTTCGTGGTCTAGGTGTTCGGGAAATAGGTCAATAGGTTCCGACCCAAGCGCGGCGCAGATTGCCAGTGTGTGCTTTTTCCAAGCTCCGTTTTTAGCCCTTGGAGACACTCGAAAGTTAAGAAGCTCCCCGACGCCCTGCTGTGACACGCCGGACCGGCGCGAGAGTTCAGCGGCAGACTCAATTCCAAGATCCTGCATGGCTGATTTGAGTCTGCCGTGCTGAATCCGTAGCGTTGCGTAGTAGTCCTTCATTCTTTTCCCTTCATCTTGAATGTCGCATCATTCATCACGTCACCCTTTCATGTTTATGCATCACGGGCACGCAGGAAATCGTTACGCCATCGCGCCTTCGCCACCGCGCACAAGATACCACTCCCCGCTTTTCAAGATCCGCCCTGTTAAACATTGCGTGGCAATCTACGCAGCGCATCGTATTATTCCCGAAAGGATCGAGCGTGCCATACTTACACTTCGGGCAATCAGGCAAATGCCTCAAACTTGTTCCCGTTGTTGCTATTATGTGTCCGCCTCCCGCGTGTGGGTCACTTCCCCAATGTCTTGCACTCATCACGTTACCCTTTCATACGTCGAGAACTCTTTGCCGCAATTCCTGCACCGTCTGCGTCTGTGGTTCCGTTCGCCTATGCTGTGCCGTGTGCGCGTTACCCTAGTATCTGCACAGTTACACTTCGGGCACCTTACGCCGTGGTCGTCACCGTCGCCCTGGTAATCATCCGGCCAGACACGGCGGCGCATTGGGTCGTTTAGGCGTTGGCCGGTTAGGTCGTCTGGCATACGTTATCTCCTTAGATCCTTTTGTGTGTATTTCTTGCGCCCGGACGTGGGTTCAACATAGCCGCCCGTTCCGATGCCCAGCAATGCCGCGCCCATGTACGCCATTGCCATACAGTCTCCGTAATCATGGATACCCTTGTTCTTGTATATCCATTCGGTCTTTCCGCTCAATCCCTTTCCCTTGGCCGTCAGTGGTTCATTCGATGCCTGTGTCGCAAAGTCTGAATGCCTGCCGCGTGGAAGCGAACACGAACCGGGACCTCCCGGCGCGCCCGTCCATCCCTTGTGCGAAGCCTCCCGCCAGTAGTCTGAGCTCCAGATTATCCACTGACGCGCGCGGCTCTGCACCGTCCGGTGTAGTTGCTCGCCGATGATTACCTTGTGCTTGCCTGTCGGTCTGTATTGTTTCCACCCGCGCCCAAACGCACACACGGCCTCAAGTCCGCAAATCTTCGGGGCGTTCGCGGCAAAGTCAATCACTGTTCCCTCCGGTGATCCGCCTCCGTCAATCACCCATAGATTCGGGCGGCATGGCAGACCGGCAATCTCGGGACCGAGCCTTGCCAGTTCTTCATAGATCAGCTTGTACTGCATGGCATCTGTCATTCCTTTTTTTGTCGGAACAACCATCTTGTGCAGACCGTACCACAACACCGCCGACCGCTGGTTCTTGCCGAATGCCGTGACCGTGGACGTCAATGCGTATGATGGATTTATGTCCGTAGTCGCCACGACCGCGATGGCCCAATCGGGCACGATGCCCGGCGCCCGGTCTGGTTCAGCGCGTGACTGGATCAATTCGGGGGTGAGGACGTAGCACGAGTCCCCATGCGAGACCGGGTCTTGCTGCATTTCTGACCAGAACTTATCCCTCATCTCTATCAGCAAGTTCTCGCCAGTCTCGATCGCGCTTAGTTCCCCGTCCCTGATACGGTCCGGCCATGACACTACCGCCCCTTTGTCCATTTCCCTCCTGTTTTTGACATAGAACTCTGTCGCCAGCTTCTTCCCCATAGAGTCATCATCGGCTATTCTTCTGATAATTGCATACTCATCCCATAGCGTTTTCTGCGCCTTCGGCCATTTAACAAAGAGCGGGATGCGCTTGCCTTGAAACTCGGAATGTTTCTCCTTGTCCAGGAACCTGTCGGATACATCGTTTGTCTCGACAACCGTGCATGGCATGAAACAGGCGATTCTCTTGCGTGGCCCGGCAAGTGCCAGAACCGTTCCCGTGATCTTGTTTTCAATCTTGTTGCACGCAGTCGCCGACAGCGCATCGTCCTCGGTTTGAACATCATCGGGCAACACGAAGTCCGGTCTGATAATATGCCCACCGGCGTTTTTCGACATACCCTTCAGGGCCGCAGTAATGCCGCGGCATTCGACGCGGGCGCCGCTGAATGGATACGGGGTTCCTTGTTCATCGAGCACGGTCGGGAATGTTATGCCCCTAATCCGCCACGCTATCCCCGTCTTTTTCCCGTCGCTCCGCAGTTGATGCTGTGCGTTGATGGCCTTCCAGTCCAATGCCTTAAAAAACCCGACGCACTCCGGGTAATCCTCTGCAAGACGTTCGTTCGATCCATCCAGTTGGCCCTTAATATAATCCAGGTAGTCGTTGGCCAGCATGTCATTTGCGCCGATCGGAACAACATAGCTACGCTTACCCAGCAGTGGCGCATAGATGCACGAGCCCTTTCCTATTGCCGACTTGCCGGACCCGCGAGGCATGGCAAGTGCGAAGCTCCCGCCATGGTCGATGCACTGTTGCAACGTGGAACAGCATTCGAGATGGACAGAACCCCACGCAAAGCAGAACGCCTCGGGTAGATAATACTTCAGCCACGGGGCCAGCGTCGGTTCCAGTTCCGCCCTCCGTTTAAGTGACTCTTCCGATGGGTGAACGGTCGGCACCATCCGCGCCAGTTTGCGAGCCGCTTTGACCATGCGCGTTTGCTTGGCCGATCGCAATACGGCGGCGCGGTCTGCATCGGTAAGGTTCGGGTTAGGCAAACAGAGTTCCTTCCTTCGGTCTATCCGGCAAGGATAGCGACTCCATATTGGTTTCTTCCGGCGTCAAATACCCTGCCTCAAAATGCGGCTGAAGGTCGACCTTGACATAGAGCGCCCTCCCGGCAGCGCGAATCATATCGACTGCGGCCACTCCAAACGCCGCCCAATCAATCGAGTTTGCCCGTGCGTCGTAATTCCATCTGCCGACCTTGTACGCGTCGACATAAGGCAGACTGGCTTCAATGATTGCGAGTGATTCTAATGGTTCGATAACCGGCTCTATGCTTGCCCACGTCTTCACTCCGGCTTCGTGGAGTTGCCGCAATGCGTCAATCCGGTCTGCTGGTGTCGCTGCGCCTGGCTCCCATTCCGCCGCCTTGGATTCGCTGGTGAATGTCAGCGTTGCCCCGACCTTCACCCGACCATCCGGCCAAGCATGGAACGTGTCGAGATCGTCTAGGCAGCGCGTCCCTCCCTTGGTCAACACCGCGACAGAGCACCGGGCATCCGCCAACACACCAAGAGCCTCCCTTGTTTCCCGGTGCGTTTGTTCTGCAACGCAATACGGGTCAGCAATGAAGGATAGCAGGATTTGACGTGGCGCGGCATTGGCCTCTTTGTTGAGTGCGCGCAGGTCACGAACTCGCGGAATCAGCCCCCATTTTCCGCGCATGATCCCGGAGCAGTAGCAGTATTTGCATCCGTGGTCGCACCCGCCGCTGTAGATGTTCAGTGCAAGCGGGCTGTATTCCCGCGCTTTCCCTTTTGGTTCGTAGATCAAACTCATGATTCCGTTTTCCTTTTCGATGATTTATTCAGGTTTGAAATAACCCACTCGCTCAACTTTCCGCCCGCCGCCGCGTGCACCCATCGCGCTTTGTCGGCGCGGGGCACGCGGATATGCAGGTGGCTGTCGGCCGGACCGGAGTCCGACTTGACGGCGTTTGTGTTGTCGGTAGGGGCCGCCATTAGGACTAGCTCAACTCTCCGGTGGTGACGTTCATCCATGCCCTTTGGTCGCACTTTGTCTCATGGGAGTAGACCTCGCACCATGCCCAGCGGTCGCCATGTGATGCTTCGTGGGTGATGCGGGAGTTGATTGCGCGGTCTGTGCGTTTTCCGGTGTACGGCGTCGGATCGCTGGGGCCGGTGCCCTCACCTGCTATGACTTGCATGGCGTGCCCGGCGTCGATGAGCTTGCGGGCGGCGGGGTGGATTGTTGTTGCGGTCATGGTCTCTCTCCTCGGTCCGGGTTCCGCCCGGTCGGCTAGACCGTATTTCGATCTGGGATAAGTATCTCATTGGGTGGATTGTTTGTCAACACAATGTTTGGTCTTTCTGATCTTTTTTTGGCACTAATCTGACGCCAAGGTAGCGGGCGTTTCCGTCCGATGTTGCCTCGATTGCTTCCTCGATTATGACTCCGTAGCGTTCTGCATCAGCAAGGCAGTATCTTTCCGCGTACTCCCATAGTCGCCCCTGGATGGCATGTGGCACCGTGAAGCCAGATAAGCCCATTGCTCGCAACGCCTCCCCCGACAAGACAGAGACTTCGCCTGCCCCTTTTCCGATTGTGAGAAATACTGTAATTGGCACTGATACGCGTGGCAGTATTTGAGCCCAGTGCTTCCAGGGTTGCCCGTATGTGTCCACGTCAATACAGTCGTGATCCCATCCGCCTGCTTCCAAATATCGCGCGCTGTCAATCTTGAGCCTGCCCTTCTTTGGTTTCACGTCAAGGCCAAGATAGGAATCCGTCTTGTGGGTTTTGCGAAGTTCCCGCCATAGATACCCGGACCCCATGCAGCAATCCAGTACGCGAGCCAATCCGTCCGCGTGATATTTGCGTAGGAAGTAATGCCGCAAGCACAACTTCGCGGACGGATCGTGGTTGTCAGTTTTCGTCGGTGCGGTCATTTGCCGTAGTCTCCACTATTGATCCGGGTATCAATGCGGCCGCCTCTGCAATATCGGACACTTTGCCCCATGATCCTATTGGTACACCGATCAAAACCCATGCCATTTGCGGGGGTGTCTTGACGTCAAGCTCTGTAAGTTCAGTTTCGTGTTTCTTGATTGCTTCATCGAATGCGCCGAGTTCTTGTTGTATGAATCCGGCGTCAAGCAATTCGTCAATGCCGTAGTCATTTGCCAGGGCGTCCCAGTCGAACTCCCCGAACGTCTTGTTGTCGAGAGCGATAAACCGGCGCTTCTTCTCAACGGTCCAGCCGGTAACGATCTGCACCCACCCGTCCGGCAGTGGATCAATCTTGAGGTCCTGGCACGCTCGGTATCGCATGTTGCCGCCCAGCACGACCATGTTTTCGTCGGCAATGATCGGGCGGGCGGGCATGTATTCCGGGTTGTCTCGGATCGAATCGCATAGGGCGCGGAACCTGTCGTCACGGATGAAACGGGGATTCTTTGGGAGGCCGTGCTTGCCGTCGTTGAGGTGGATCGATGCGAGCGGGGTCGTTGCTGGCTTCATGTTCTAACCTTTGTTATCACTATCAAAGTATATTTCGTTGAT
>Ga0307928_10003804_pt1 | contig 11520 bp, 25 predicted proteins | sample AceLakmetagen232_FD_201815 | JGI IMG/M metagenome (GOLD analysis project Ga0307928, IMG submission 201815) | Saline water microbial communities from Ace Lake, Antarctica - #232 | ecosystem: Environmental > Aquatic > Non-marine Saline and Alkaline > Saline | place: Antarctica: Ace Lake...
GGTCTGGATTATGGGCCACGTCCTGGGCCACGACCATATCTGGATACTCGAGGAGGCGCAATAGTGGCAAGGGGCAAGTTGAGATCATACAAGCGGGTGCGTAGTACAGCGTATCGGGTCGCGCGCATGATGGGCAACGTACAGCCCTGGATAGAGCTTGACGCGCGCAAGATCGTGCGCCGGCAGGTCCACCGCAAGGTCGGCAAGGCCTTTTCCAAGGCCTTCTTCGGCGGCGGGGGTCCGGCCAAGTTGATCAAGAGGTTACTCGGACTGTAAACACCATGAAACAGGGAGGCGGTCATAATGGCAGGCGATACTGGCCGCATTATCAGCGAATATCTACTCGGAACGTACGTACTCACAGCAAAGGACCTGCAAGCGCCCGAGGACAGCGCGGTGGAGATTTGGAAGTTGCTGGAGCTTGCGCCGGAGTTCGTCGCGGAGGGCGTCACGGTCACGGTCGCGGACCTGACCACGTATATTGACGCGCAGGCTCTGGAGCAGGCGGAGGCCGGGCGCGAACTGGCGGAGGCGTATCGGTACGGCGACATTGACGCAGGGCTGTAGCGGGTAGGCCGGTCGGGGGCAGGTTATCCTGCCCCTCAGCGGGCTTATCACAAGGCAGGGAGGTGGCAGTATGGACTATACCGTGGTCGTGGACGCGCAGGGCCAGACAGTGACGCAAGGCGCAGGCGCAGATATGATGATCCGGGTCACAGACGCGGCAGGCAATTCCTTCTGGCGTCCGGTCGCGGAGGTGCGCGGCGGGCCGGAGGATGCGCAGGCTGACCTGGGTATAGAGTTGGGGCCGGTCGTGGATGCCGCCGACACACCGGAGAGGTCAACACCTACACCGGAGGCGGCGGATGCCGAGACGGACGCAGAGGCGCGGTCGCGGAGGGCGGAGGCAACGGCGCAGAGGGCTGATGATCGACTCCGACTCGCTCAGGCGCGGGAGGCCCGCCAGCAGCAGGAGGCGGAGGCGCGGGCCGTGAGACAGCAGCAGGCGGACGCGGGCCGTGAGAGGCGGGAGGCAAGGCAGGCGGCCAACGAGGCGCGGCGGCAGGCCGATTGGGAACGCGAAGAGGCTGAGTATCGGACAGAGAGAGAGGCCGTCGAAGAGCAGGACGCAGAGCAGCAGGCGGATGCGGACTTGCGAGAGGCGGAGCGAGGCGAGCGCGACTCGAAGTCTGTGTGGCTGGGGCCGTTCGGTTCCTTCCTCGGGTGTGCGGTTTGGTTCTGGGGCCCGCCGGTCGTGTTCTTTCCGCTCAAGGCGATACTGCTTGCGTGCGGCTATGACACGGCGGCGTTGGGCGTGTCAATAGCGTGCGGCTTGACCTTCTGGATTGGCTACCTCTGGTTTCTATCCTGGCAGGGCAAAGAGGAGAAGCGCAGGGAGTTACGGGCGCGGCTTGACGCGGCGGCAGGGCAGTGACGGCTTATCACGGACAGGGAGGCGCATGATGAGACTATCGCCGATCGACGAGGCGGAGGCGTGTATGCGGATATGGTATGAGGCGCGGGTAGGACTGGCGTACAGTTACGACGAGGACGACCACGACGACGAGGACGACTAGCACCGGCCAGCAGTGTAGGCGGCCCTTTCGGGGGCCGCTTGCAGTGCCGGTCATAGCACAGGGCAGGCGGCACAATTCGGCAAGGTGGTTACTCCACTAGCAGGCTAACTTCCGCTTAGGGCGCAACCTCAGGCCCTCAATGCGGCGGATTCACCGGCGAGGAGGGCATAGCGTGGTAAAGGCGCGGCGATCTACCTTCGCGGAGGCCGCAGGCTTGGGGCACAGGCGCGGCGCAGGAACATACAGCAGTGCTGTAGCACGCGCACAGGAGGGCGCAGGAAGCGCGGCGAGCGCAAAGGTGGGGCTTTACCCCTATTCGGCAGGCGCAGGGCTTACAGGGGCGCAGGGCTATACCCCCTACCCCCTGGGGGTACCCACTTCAGGGCTTGACGGGCCGCCCCTTGCGGCGTGGTCGAAAAATCCAAATCTCGCGCCCGCATGTGGGCGCATGTACGGGTGTACCAATGTACCAGAGAATACCGCTTCCGAATGAGTCTCTACCGAATGACTCGTCCGAATGAGTCACGCAACGAAAACAGGGAGGCACACCGAATGAGTCAGCTACTGACAATCCCCATCGAGCAGTTGATACCACGTGACGACCAGCCGCGCCAATACTTCGATGAGAGCAAAACGGAGGCGTTGGCGCAGAGTATGCGTGAGCAGGGTTTCATCGGACAGATCACCGTCCGCAAGGTCCCCGGCAACGGGCACTATGAGATACTGGCCGGGCACCGGCGGCGGAAGGCGGCACTGCTTGCGGGTATCACGGAGATACCGGCGGTCGTGGAGGACCTCGACGATCAAGCGGCGCGGGAGTTTGTGCTACTAGACAACATGAATCGCGATGACTTCAAGCCGTGGGAGGAGGGCGCGGGCTTCGTGGAGCTTATCGGGTTCGGGGTCCCCGCAGAGAAGGTGGCGGCGAAGGCGGGGGTATCGGTCGCGACCGTACAGGGCCGCATAGCGATAGCTGAGACGGCGGGGCAGGCGGCGCGGCAGGCGTTTATCCGCAAGGACATTGGCATAGAGGTTCTCGCCCTGGTGTCCGAACTGCCAAATCGCGACCTCGCACCTGTGCGCTGTCCGCAGTGCGGTCTCATTCACCGGGAGGGTACTACCGCGTGTTCGGCGTGCAGGACTGAGAGCGGGGAGGCCCTTGACCTGAGTGGAGAGCCAATCATACCTTGCGGAAATCCGCAGGCGGCGGCGGTGAAGCTGTGTCGGGGGAAGCTGATAGTGTCGGCGCGGGAGATCATCCAGCAAGTCAAGGAATCGTATGGGCTTGCCGACATCCCGGTACAGACATCGTTGGGCTTCGACGACGTGCAGATTTCGGAGGAGGCGGTGCAGGTCAAGTCCGAGTTTGAGAATCACCTGAGCTTCTTGAGCAAGTTTGAGGCATGGGCTATGAGAAATGCGGGGCTGCTGGCTGAGTACGACGGAGGCACCAAGGCGGCGATAGAGGCGCAGTGTACAGCAGGCGTAAACATTCTGAGACGGGTGCAGGAGGCGGTGGCATGAGAACGTGGACGCGGGATCATCGGTTCTGGTATCGGGTAGTAGGGCAGGGCGCGGGTCGCCTCGTATTGCAGGTAGAGGAACCGACGCCCCTTCTCTGCTCGACGTTCCGGTGGGAGGTGCTGGCGTACGGTGGCGAACACCTCCCCGACATCGGCAAGGTCGTCAAGGACGACTGTGACACCCTTGCAGCGGCGAAGAATGCGGTGGCGCAGGCGGCAAAGGAGTGCGCGGCTGTTGTTGCCGGACAGGAGCAACTATTCAGTGAGGAGGTGTCGGCATGACCAACACGGAGAAGCGGGCGAAGCTGGCCGGCATGATGTCGCGCATGGACGGACGCGACCGGGAGCGCTTCAAGCGGGCGCAGGCGTCGCGCAAGCCGGATCTCGACCACGACCTCTTTGTGGTCAGCCTGCACATACCCGTTACAGCGGGCAGGACAGGGCCCGCGCCGACGCAGTACCGAATGACTGAGGCGGTCGAGACGGAGGACGCAGGGCAGTTGACGCTCTGCGAAAACGAAAGGGAGGCAGTGAGATGAAGCACATACCAATTCAACATGTGACATTCATGCACTGGCGCGATTATCCCATGGGTTCAGCGCCGTGGCTGCAAGTAGTATACACTGATTCTGATGGTGAGGCTGTCGATGTAGATGTATCGCTCGACACGCTTGACGGAACCGGCGGTGACAAATTGATGGTGTTGATTGAGAGTATCGCTACACTCAACGAGCTGGTGGAGGCGGTCGAAAAACGTCGCGAAGGGCGCGACCATCATCGCCCATATGAGCGAGTATGGTGTAACAGACGTGAGGAGGTGACGCCGTGAGCAACGAGAGCGTCGTGACGCAGTGGCGGGAGGGGCTGGGAACGAAAGGCTCAGTGCTTTGGCTACGGCAGATAGGCACACAGAAGCACCGTATCATGCTGAGTGCAAGGCCGAAGAGTGACGGCTGGCATTGGGAGGTCTGGAGTCCGCAGGGCGGCAGTGCCGAAGGGCAGACGCCGACGGCTACACTGCCCAGCACCAAGTCTGCCGCGACGGAGGCGGGCTATGCGCTGCTCAAGAGGCTGGAGTCCGAGCAGGGAAGCATGGACATTGAGGAGGTGGTGACGTGAGGCAGCACCCATACAAGCACCTGCTGCTGGCGTTTGACGCAGGTATGATGGATGTTCGCCACGGGAACAGTCGCGAACGCAGGAGACTCAAGGGAAAACTGCGGGCGCGGCTATCAGCGGGGCCACTTACCGAACCATGCGGGACGCCCACAAACAGCGGGGAATGGTACACGGATGCCGATGTAGATGATGCCTATCTGGACGGTGTTCGTCGGGCTATCAGGGGCCTTGATAGTGGGTCGCTGATAGAAGACTCAAACCGATACCACTGAGCGTCTGCTTCTGCGCCTTCTCGGAGGCGCGGAGGCAGGCCCTCCAATGAGGGTACTTTGAGACAGGGAGGCAGTACAATGGAAATGCCGCAAAGTATTCGAGAGAAGCAGGTCGAGAAGGACACACAGGAAATGTGCGACCTACACGGGTTTCGGGTGACGTATTCAATGGTAGAATTGTGCTGGGTTATCCGCTTCCGCGACAACCCCGGCAAGGCACCGGGAGAGGTCTGCGCAACACGGCGCGAAGTGCTGGAGTGGCTTCGGGGCTACGACGCGGGATGGATGCACGCTGAGGCCCAACAGCCCGCCGCCCAGCTACCCGAGAGCATCGCCGACGACGGGAGCATCGCGGTCGAGGGGGCTTCCGAATGACTGACCAACCGCGGGACATCATAGCCGCACTCGCCTTCGGGTTACTGGATGACCTGCGGGCCACGAGCAAGGCGCAGGACCGGATGCTGGAAAACGCACTACGTGAGAACGAACTCCTGAGGAGGGGTGATGATGAGTTGCACCAAAGACCAGATTGACGACGCGCAGGAAGAACGGGATGGCCGGGCTAAGATCGAGCGCAAGCGACGGCAGGAAGAACAGAGCCGCCGAGTAGTGGAAGGCCGCGCCCAAGACGAAGCGCCCCTCGCGAACCTGCTGCACGATGTCAACACGCTCCGGGCTACGCTGGCAAGGGAGAGAATCCTCCGGGATGGACTCAGCGGAGAAGTATCCGCACTCGGCGAAGTGATTGAGCTTCTTGACGAACTGATCGCCGCACACAGCGACTGATAGCAACCGAGGGGCGCGACTCCAACGCGCAGGAGGAATGATGATGGGCAATAGCATGATTGCACGAATGGAAAGAGCGCTGGATCATCTATTCGTCGAAAAATCAGACATCGCTGATGTAATAGCGGCGATGCGAAAGGTGAGCAAACAAGGGGCGCCAATCAAAGCGGCGATAGGAAGGCTCAATGACTTTGAGCTTGGCGCAGTAGCGGCAGTCATAGCGGACATACAATACCGGATGCTGCAAAGCGTCAAGCGGGAGAATTCCTAAGGAGGCCCCAAATGACCATAGACTGGACGCTCGTGGCGATGGTGCTGTACCTGCTGGGCATCGTGGTGTTCGGCATCATGGTGCTGTATGATGACAGAGAGAATTACACTGAAGGAGAGGATGATTCCGAGGCTGGCGGCGCGCCCACAAAGATACAGGAGGTCCTTGCCGGAATAGAGACTATCTTCGAGCGGGCTATGCGCCACTCGCGCGCATATCAGAACGTGATTGGCCTGCGTGGATGCGACAGGGATGGGTGGGGTTATACACCTGGCGCAAATCCCATCATGGCATTGAGCATCATGGATGAGACTTTCCGGCTTGAGACAAACAACCTCTGCTGCGCCCATTATCGTTGGGCTGAGAGTTGGCAGACCATCGTACAGACCAAGGCAATGACCAACCATAGCTTGAACATGACCGTCGGCGGCGGTACTGCTGAATTCAATATCGTGCCGGATGAATGGCACGAGCGGATAATTGCCGTGCTGACAGTTGGCAGGCTCGATGATGTCGGCTATGAGTTTCACTATGAAGGCGAGACATTGCTTATGGTGCCGCAGACTACATACAACAAAACGGAGGATGAGTGACATGACCATAGCAGAGGTTGTTCGGGACAAGATGTCCCATCTGCAAGCCAAGCTGGAAGAGTTCCGCGACAAGCAGGGGAGTAATCCATCGGCTGCTGCTTTCGGACTTGCGGCAGCTTTGGTGCTGAAGACAGCGAAGGAATTGGAGGCTCGGTTGGAGGTGTTGTCGGAGCAGGGCGACCGCTTCCAGAAGGGACTCGCCCACAGGGAACGGGCCGGAAAGAATGTGGCGCTCCGCCTTGTCCGCGCAAGTGGCATGGGCGAGTTCGACGCACTGGCGGTTGCCACAATCGCAGAAGAGATATGGAACGACGCGCTGACTGCGACCAAAGAGGAGGCCCCAGAATGACCGGCCTCCTCGACGCGATAGTGGACGCGCTGACCGAAGTGCTGATGCAACTGCTCGGACTCGACACTGGAAAGAAAGGGCGATGAATGATGGAACTGGAACGAGATGATGTTTTCGAGGGGCGTATTAATAGCCCCGGCAACGACGGAACGGGCTGGCCTGAGTCGTGCGCTTGGTGCGGAAACTGGATGTACGGAGCAGTAGCGGGATGCTTTTTCAGGTTTGGGCATAGGGATGAAAAGAGATACGCCACCATGCGCTTCTGCAACCGTGACCACGCCACCAAATGGAACGACGACCGGCGGCGGCAGTTTCCGGGGCGGCAGGAGGAGGCCCCCGATGCCTAACCGACTACCCCGCGTCGTCACGCGGGAACAAGCCGCGGCGATGCTGGCGATCCCCAGCATCTCGTCGCCGACCGGCCTCCGCCAGCGCGTCGTGCTGGAGACGCTCTACCGCGCAGGTCTCAGGGCCGCCGAGGTCACCGGCCTCAAGGCGGAGGATGTTCATATCAAGGATCTGCGCCTTGACATCCGGGGCAGCAAGCGGGCGCAGTCCAGGGCAGTACCCGTCGGGGATAAGCTGGCGGGCTGGTTGCAGTCGTGGTCGTCGAAGCGCCCGCAGAAGTCCAAATGGTTCTTTTGCGCCTTCCGCAGCAAGGACGGCGGGGGACCCGGCAATCGGTTGCAGGAGAACTGGTTGCGAACGATGGTGAGCAGCATCGCGAAACGTGCGGGGCTTGACCCACTGCTTGTGTCGCCACACGTGTTTCGGCATACCTACGCGACTGAGCTACTGGAGGATGGATTCAATATCATCGAAGTCCAGACACTCCTCGGCCACCGGAACATCCGCACGACCTCTATCTATCTCCACGTGAAGGAGGCGGAACTCGCCGAGAAGGTCAAGGCGCGGGACGCGGAACGGGACGTGCTGGCCGAGGATGTGGCGGCGACGCTGAAAGGCCTCGACCGCGATCAACTCCGCGGACTGCAGGAGGTGCTGGCCGGTATCTGAGCAGCAGGACATCAAACATCAGAGGGGCGCGACTCGAACGCGCGGGAGGAGTGGCATGGCCTACATAATTGAGAGAATGGAAACACAGGAATTGTTCAACCCTGGTCGTAGCGCAGAAATGTACTACGCTGGTGGTGTCGATGAATTGCCGTGGGGATATGAGGTAGGTGCCCCGCACAAGTGGTGTTCCTACAGATACGCGGCAACGTCGTTTTCTGAAAAGAAACAGGCGGCGATCTTTGCCAACGACATCCGGTGCAAACAGATAGATTGTCGGGTCACAACGCTGTAGCAGAGTACCGACAAGATAGGCGCGACTCAACAACGCCCAGCAGCACGCAGACAGCAAACAGCCCCCGAAGCGCACCTCGGGGGCTTTTCCATGCCTGCTCGCAGACCGTCACGCCGGCTGTTCCGCCCCGATCTGTCCAGGCGGGTTCAGCCACGAGGCGGTGTCCCACAATTCCTGCGCTATCGCCGCCCCGTCGGGATCGTCCTCCGCGATGTACGCCTCCTTGAGCGTCCGCAGGGCCATCATCGCGTTTGCGAGGGGGCAGGCGTCTTCGTCGTTGACGAACTTGCTCGCCACCTCAGCGATTTCGTCAGCGTCGAACCGCCGCTTCTTCTCGTGGAAAGCTACTCGGTCGAAACTGTCATCGAAACCGAACTTCTCTGATACGTCCATATCCACCATCCTTTCCCTGATAGCGTTTCCTGCGCCTGTGCTTCCGACTGAGACGTTTACAGCCCGAAGTAGGGCAGTGGGACACTTCGGCATTGCCGACGCTTAGAGCGGCTTCTGGGTGGCATTTACTTGCCCCGTGCCGTTGCAGTCAGGACATTTCCTTTCGGTTTGTATGCCAGTCAGTTCGTTGGGTGCCGTTAGGCACGTGCCGGTCCCAAGGCATCCCGGACACGGCTCCCGCCAGTTCTTCCGCGCGTCGAGCTTCGCGGCAGCTATCATACAGTTGACCACGCCCAACCCCAGCGTCGTGTTGCGCGCCTCGACATGACCATCGTCGTGCCGCAGGACTAGTTGGACGAATCGTCCATGTTCGGTCGGGTCACAGATAAGTTGGTCGGGTGTGAGCATGAACAGGTCTGAGAGATGGTTTGGCACGGCGATTGTACCGTGATTGTTGCCAATGCCTATATCGGGCTTTGCTTTCAGCACCTCGTCGAGCTTCTCCTGCAGATCATCCCGCTCGTCCACCGCCTGCACCACGTACTCATCATGCCGGCGCAGGGCGGCGTTGAGTTCAGCAAGACACTTCGTGTGCCTGGAGTGCAGTACCTTCGCGCGCTTGTGCCAGTAGCGGTTATCCTTCGCAAGCTCGCCATGACCTTTCTGCCAGTCCTGCACTTCAGCTTCCAGTTCCTCCACGCGCTCCTCCGACTTGTCCAGCATACGTTCAAGTGCCAAGTGGGCGCCAACGAGGTCCTTCTCCACGCCTTTGAGGCGGTCACGCTCTCGCCAGGCTTGATGCAGGCTTGTGACAGTCTGCTGCAGAGTCTCAGCGCGGAGGGTAGCCTCAGCTTCCAGTTCCATGACGCGCTGCATTTCATCGTTGAAGTCGGCAATGGCCGCGTCAAACGCTTGGGCGGATGATACCAGCAGCTCATCCAGTTCCCTCACGCGCTTTCGACGCCCGCCTAGACGACTCTTCAAGTTACCGCGCTCGTCCAGCAACTCAAACCGCTCGGCTTCCAGTTCCTTCACGCGCTTCTCAGCATTGTCTGCTCGCGCCTCCTCACCAACCCATGCCTCTCGCGCCGTAGTCGCCGCCAATTCCAAGCCATCCACGCGCTTCTGCAGCTTCGCTACCTGAGGGTCGGGAACAAGCCGAACTGTTCCATCCGGCCTGATATGTACAATGCTGCCATTTGCATAATCAGTGCCAGCCGCGAGGCTAACGCCGACGACTGGCTGCTCCTCCGGCTTCTCCTCCGGCGGGCACGGAACGCCCTTCTCGGCACAGAGGGCGATGATGTCGGCATGGCTCTCCTCCAACTCGTACCAAATGTGAACCGGGTTGCCATCATTGTGACCATGCACTATTCCCTTCAGTGTGGGGCACCCGTTCGCTGGCATCGCGATAATCTTGGTGAATACAATCGGGGTGCCCTTTTGTTGGCTGTGCAGCACCACCACCGGCGGTTCTGCCCCCGGACACGACCAGTCGGGGCCCCACGCTTCGCGGGCAACGATGGTAACTGCAGCGGCAGTCTGGCGGACGCAAGTATGGCCCGACAACCACGCCTCACCGTTGACCTCGTAGTCGCCGGAAATGGCGCAAAACGGGCGACCGCTCGGCACCTGTACGTCCTGCCTGATTGTTTCGATGCGGGAGAACCTGCACCTATCGCCTTCTCCCACTCTGGTCAGCGTCACCGTCGGCTGCAGCCTCGGCTCCGCACCCTCGCAGTCAAACTCCGGCCAGACAGCGCGGGCGGCGGCGGTTGCTTCGGCGGGGGATTCGGCAATCCTGAGCGCCGCCTCGCCAGCGCAGAAGTCATCAGACCTGCCGTAGACAACCGTATGCGGCCACGGCTTTTCGATGCGCGTTATGGACTTGAACCGATATGGGTTTTTGAAGTCGAAGCCGTACAGCGTCACCGTCGGCTCCGGCGCATCCTCGGCCAGTTCCCGCTCCATGTTCTCCAGCCATCCCGCCAACTGGTTCGCCAAGTCATGGTCCCCGCTGGCCGAAGATATAGCCTGCGCCCTCCGAAAGTTCTCCATCAAATCGTCTGTCAGCTTACCCATCTCACTCATCTCCCGTTTCAGTAGTTTGTCGCTCTTTCGCCTGTACGACCAAGCTGCTCCACTCCGCTTCTGCATCCCACAACTGCGCCCCGCATCGCGGGCAGACCCGCTCCGTCGTCTTCTCGTCGCATCTCGTCGGTGGATGTCCTGGCACGCTCTCTATCTCCTTGCACTGCTGCTCGATGGGCGACCACATGACCGTCAGCGCAAGCCCCGCCTCGGCGTACTCGAAGGATTGGTGGCGGTCGCGAAACGCCCTGATAAGCTCGTGCATTAGCAACCCGTAATCGAACTGCACCACCTCGCCGCTCTCTACCCGCAGCACTAGCGCGTCAAAGATGCCTGATTTCCAGAAGCAGTCATGGCAAAGGCGTATCGCGCCGCCCTCCGTCCGTGGCACCTCGTACTCCCATCGCACCTGCTGGCACCGGGAGCAGTCGCTATCCCGGAGGCCCCGGATCACCTGCGTGTAGGTATCCAGGTCAGCCTCGCCGGCGGCGAGGGCGGCAGTCACGTCGCGGGCCAAAGACAGGGCTTCCGAAGTCGTGTCCTCGGGGGCGGCGGTGATGGCGGGTATTTCAGTCATTTCACTCCCTCCAACTATCGTAGATTTCCAGGCGCTTGCAGCCGTGGTCGCCACTACTCCACGCCTCACAAATAACTACGTCACCGTACTTCTCGACGAACGCCATCAGCGCGGCGATGTCCTCAATTTCTACAAACCAATCCGTCGCCCCCGGGAAATCGCGGATAATGTGTCGCCGCTCGACGCGATGGTTCTCGCCTTCGGAATACCACCAGTCGCTCTCCCCTTTGTAGTGAGGAATATTTTCGGGCTTGGTCACATTGCGCTCGTCATGCCGCGTGTACGTAGCCTCAAACGCCTCGTCGCAAGGCTTCCTGTCGCTATGCTCTGTTGTTCGCGCTACCATGAATCTCATAGCACTGCTCCTCTCTTATTCCTCCACGCACTCCGGGCATAAATCGTCAATGTGGCTGAACGCGCCGAAGGCCTGGAACACCGACCGCCAGCCATGCTTCTCCAGCCACTCCTCGATGTCCTCCGCCGTGCAGGTCGCAATTTCAATGCGGGCCTCAGCGTCGCACTCGTCGCAGATGATCTTCAGCGCGCCGTCATGCGTCGGGGTTAGGGACATCGGAGGCCTCCTCGTTGGTAGGTAGGATATTCGGCACATTTCCCTGCAGAACACATGCAGAGCACAAATCCTCGTCATAGTCATCATGC
>Ga0307928_10003805_pt1 | contig 11519 bp, 4 predicted proteins | sample AceLakmetagen232_FD_201815 | JGI IMG/M metagenome (GOLD analysis project Ga0307928, IMG submission 201815) | Saline water microbial communities from Ace Lake, Antarctica - #232 | ecosystem: Environmental > Aquatic > Non-marine Saline and Alkaline > Saline | place: Antarctica: Ace Lake...
CTCCGAAGAAGTGCTACGCCAATTCGTGCCTGAGCAATTCGCTTTGCTCGATGAGCTACGCTATGCCAAGGGCAGCAGCTTGGTGTGCGAGATGGAGGCTACGTGCGAGAGGCTGAGGCATGTGCTGGAGATACTGAAGGAGGCAGAGTGATGGGCGCACTACTGAAATTCTTGCTTGCTGTATTCCTTGGCGGAGGCACGCTGCTGCTCCTCTACTGCCTATTCTCCCTTTGACCATACGCCATAGTCCCATTCGCTTATCGCTTCTCGCATGGTGCGCTCATCAGGACTCAAGCGCAAGAGTACGTCTTTGGATATGTCGAGGAAGCCAATGTCTGTGTTCTCCCAGCGTTGCATTCGCATAGGGATGCGCAGGAGCTGAGCAGGGAGGCCGAAGAAACGGGTAGCGTAGAGTGCTTTGCTTCCTATCTCTTTCCAATCCTTACCGTTAGGATCGTTCTCTATGACGGTATCAACGGTCTTGCCCATCTCTTCCGTAAAGCCAAGATACATTGGGCTATGGCCTCGGTCCCATCCCTGATAGAGCATGTACATACTGATCACTGGCCCTATGATTGGAACGGCAGAGATGTTGTAGCCAACGATGTCTCTGCCCATCTCTTCCCAATCCTCCGGTATCCTGCCTCTGGCGATCAAACCAAACGCAAGCACAGGCAGTACGTTCGAGAAGAATATCTTGCGAGCTATTGATCTACTGGAGTATTCGTTTGAGCTTACAAAGGTTTCGTACATGACGGCTATGCGCTCTGACGTAGGCTTGCCCTTGCTTGCCTCAAACGCACGTCTGAGAGGGCGTACTACTTCGGTACGGATGTAGTTGAAGTTCTTCATCAGCTGGCCAGTGTACGGGATAGCCATGCGCACAATCTCATTGCCTGTCTGAGCACCAACCTTCTCAAGCGGTGTAGTTCCCGGCTGCGTCTTGCCCAGCACATCTTCAGCAAAGCGGAATGCTTGCTTCTCTGCCTCAGCTTCGCTCATGCCATCTGATTGCAGCCTTGCTACCTCGCTGTCGAACGCAGCGCCCCAAGCAGAGACACGAGTGACCTGATCGAATAGTCGCTGGCCCATGAATAACCACTCCCTGATCGGAAGTCCTTTGAACACCTTGTTGTAGAAGTGATTGCCCATAGCTTCTGACATGTCTGCGTAAACAGGATCAAACCTTGAGAGCGTTTCTTTCGACCCCATCGTGATCATGCGCTGCCATGTAGGATCGTCAGACAGGAAGTTCTGATGCCTTGAGCCAAGCCTTGGAATGTTCCGTATAGCTTTGACGAAGTTCCCGCCCCAGCGTGCCGCTGCGCTCACTGCTGTTGCATTGTCCACCTCGCCCATGTAGTTAAGCATGGAGATAGCCTGGCGCTGGGCGCTTGGCAGATTCAAGGCGAGTGTACCACCAACAGCGTATGTCCTGACAGCCTTCAGGATCATCTCCGACTTCTTCATTGGCTCAACTCTGCCGGTGGAGAATCGCTGCTGTTCAACCATTGTCTGCAAAGTCTTCATCTGATCGTCGCTATCGAAGCGCTTGTTCACCGCTGCCTGCAGAGACTTCTCTCCCAGCTGCTGGCTTATCCGCATCAATGATTCCTGCTTGGCTATGAACACAGCTGCCTGGCTACGGTAATGCTGGAACACGCTGTACACATTGCTCTGTATCTTGCCACCCTGATCGGTGAACTGGCGCTGGCGCAGCATGTTGAATGCTTTGCGCTGAGCATTGATCTTCTGTGGTGTGATGCCTGCCAGCTCGCCAAGCCAATCCTCATCCATGAACAATCCACCTTCGCGCATCATAGGGAAATAGAAGTCTACCTTGCCGAGATCCTTGTTGTTGATTCGCTTGTAGACAGTGTTGATCTCTTTGTAAATGTACGAATAGAATTCCTCGATGATCTTGGAAGTCCGTGCCAGCCCAGCGTCAGCCTTGACCATCTTGGCTGCTTCGGTGATGTTGGCGTTGAAGATTTCGTCAGACTGATTACCGTTATGGTCTGTTGAATACTCAAGGTTAGCAGCCTTCAGTTTCAGAGACTCCATACGAGTAGGATCGCCACGACCCAGCAGATACAGAAACAGTACATCATTCCTTGTTCGCAACGAACCATTCAGATCGATAGTCTTGTGAAGGTTCTGATCCAACCGGCCAAGCCTATCCTCTGTCTCCCTGAACCATTCTCCTATCTCCTGACTCTTCACTACCCACTTCTGCTGTGCATCGAGCATGGTCTGGTATACATCAGTCACCCACGGAGATTTCATATCCCCATCGGCCATCGTATCCATCATCCCACGCCAATCAGTGAACTGTTCACGCACTACGCCTGAGAGTATGTTCCGCTGCCATTTCTTCACGCCTGCAACGGTGTTGTTCCACCTATTCATAATCCCAGCCATAGCGGTATCACCGCCCATAGCCTTAGCAACGACAGGCTTTGTCCTTGGCCTCGACTCTGTATCCTTGATCAACGCAGGAACGCTCTCAGGCTCCACATCCACCTTGACCTTACCCTTCGGCTTCACTGGCTTCATCTCGTTCATGTATCTGTTGATCGAGTCCACATCCTGTAGCTGATCAGGCGTAAGCTCACTGCGTGGCACGCCATACTTATGCATGGATACGCCATGCGCTTTGCCTTGCTGGGATTTGCCAAGCTCATCAGCCCATGCGATCAAATCTTCATCACTGATCTTGCGTTTCCCTGCTACTGGCTCAGCAGCCAAGCTTACGTCTTTACCAAACTTTGCTTGCGCTGCAGCAACGGCTGCTGGATGATCATCGAAGATGGCGTGGATCTTGGCATTGGCATTGGCACGAGTGAGCGTGGGCGTGATGGAGGCAAGGAGGCTTGAATCAATGGTCTTTCCTAGTGCATCAAAGCGAGCACCATTCATTGGTATCTGTGCCATCGCTTCAGGTTGAGTTACATACTTGCCCGACTCTGTAAGATAGCCTGACTGAGGCGAGCCTCTATCGTTGGCGTATGGACTCTTCTCATCAACAAGCCGCTGATATAATTGAGCGTGTATGCCCTCGCCCTCTTGTGCCTTGATGATCGTACCATCGTCAAAGCGCAAAGCTACGGAAGCAATGCGCTCGCTTTGCGTAGGCTGGGCGGAGGCGAGGAGGGGGGCTTGGGCTGGCAAAGGCTTAGCGTAACCAATATCGCCAAGTTGCTGCTTCATGGAAACGAGCGAACGCCTCGTTTGTCCAGTCAAGTCCATCAGTCTTTCAACGTCCGACTCATCTAAGAACGATTCAGCTACACGCCGAATAGCTCCCTCCTGTGCATAATAACTCTCCCACGATGTAAGTGATAAGCCAATCTCGGCTTTTGTAACGTCTTCAGGTATATCGCTAAGTCGTATGTAGTCTTTGCCGCGAGCTTCCCATTTTCCTTTTCCTGGTTCTGCCGCATATGACGAAGGTGGCTCGGTGATAAGGCGCTCCATGTATACCCCAAGAGTTGACGATGCTCCTTCGGAAAGCGTTCCCTCAAAAGACTGTTCATGCTTCACTGCTACCTTATCGAGAATAGATCTGATTTCATCACGATATGCTTCGCGCACGACATCTATCTGATTTCTGATACTTTCAGCTTGGGCTGCTGTTAGCTGCACAGCATCGCTTTGCGCAGGCTGGGTTTGCCCCGGCACCACGCTCCCTAGCAACTCACTCGCCTCAGCCGTAGCCTCAGCCACAGCCACGCCTTGCGCCTGCTGCTCAGCCGATGCTTTGCGTGAGCCGAACCATTCGCCAAACACTGCGCTTGTCTCAGGTGTGAGGAAGCCTTCAGTTGCACGCCATGAGCCCTGCATGATTTCGGCAAGGTATTCCATGGTAGCTGTGAGCTTGGGATCGCCTGGTGTTCCGCCTTTGCTGATGTAAGTGAGGAATGCAGAAACGATCTGTTCTTGTGAGTTCTTATCCCACGTTTCAGCGCCTGCACCTTTGTAGTTCTCCAACAGCACATCCATGTGCCTCTGAGGGATTAGGTTTTCGGAGATGGCATGATGTAACCATTCATGCACTACATCCTCTGCCGTTGCCCCCTCATAAAACAAGGCCAGCTTGGCGTTGGGTATGTACTGAGCATTGAGTTTGCTGCCATTTGCTGAGAACCAGCCTCCGCTTGGGCGCAAGCGCTTAGAGGCCTCTACTGTAGCCCTTGCTCCTTGCTCTGTAGTAGTTGTGATCTCGGTTTCCTTCTGGCGATGTACGAATAGCTCAGGCTTTTCCTGCTCCAATGCAGTGAGTGCTTTCTTGCTGAGCGTATCCTTTCCAATCAAAGCTTGCATTGCTTCTATCGCTTGAGCATTGGGCGTACCCTTTGTCTCGATGCCTGACAGAGCAACCTTCGTCACTCCTTTGGCTGCATCGTTGATTTCATTGATAGGCATTTCGAGGAATGGATTACGTTCACCGGTATCCGGTAGTACATCTGCGCCCTCAGCAAATGGCTTGGTTTCCACATCAGCAGCCTTGCCGATCTGCCCAGCTTGGACACGCTCAGCTATGGACATGTGCTCAGGCAGCGTACGAGTGCCGGTATCGAGAGGGCCAACCTGCGGTGTCGCAGCGATACGCCTGTCTATGTCTTCCAGCACACGCAACCGCTCTGCAGCCTCTGCGTTCTCAGGCAATGCCCTCTGGCCTGCGTCAAGCTCTTCTATCTGTGGTGTCTCAGCGATCAGCCTCTCTCGCTCAGCAATCAGGGTTGCACGCTCTTCAGCAGCCTGCCGTGCCCCTGCTGTTTCCGGCAATAGGGCTTCTCCAGTATCAACCCTACGCGCCCACAAGTTCAGAGCCACGGCTTCGTCAGCTTCGCCCTTCTCTACATTCGCGCTTCTGAGGATGTCATCTGTAGCAGCCATGCGCTCTCCATGGGTGCGAAGAGTACGATTACGGGTAGACTGTGCAACGTGTGGGTTCCATTCCTTGGTATCTGCCGGTGCATCAGCCTTGGATACGAGAACACTACCATCATCAAACATCTGCAATGCATGGTTTTCGCCATTGATTTCTATGCCATTCACTACTCCATGGGTATAAACTGCACGCCAAAAGTCAGCATCTGCCATTTCCTGCATAGAATCGACGTAGAGGGCAAGACCATCTGGGCCTACCTCTTGGCCTGCGAGAGCGGAGCCAAGCTGCTCAGCGAGCGGTTGTGTGTCTTCAGCGTACCATTTACCGCCTTCCTCCTGATTCACTGAGAGGAGTGATGCGTTCTCGATATTCACCTCTTCGGCACGCATGGTGTCGGCAAGGTTGTAGATGCGGTCATCGAATGCAGGGACAAGCTCGCGCAAGTAAGCCAAGCGCTCATCGTCATTCTTGGCTTCCTGCATCCGGCTAAGGTCTACTTTGTTGTCGGTCACAATGGCTATGGATAGCTCATCGAAGAATGCTTTGGGCGTAGTGCCGTCGATCTCAGCGAGGTTGGCCGCTACGTTGTATGCCACTGAGCCCCACTTCGCGGACTGCTCCTTCGTAGCACCAAGCTCCTGCATCACGCTTTGCAGCTCAACAACCATCGCCATGGCTTCAGGATTATCTACCTTGGGCTTCTCAGCGAGCACCTTGGATACCTTCTCTGCTGATCTCTGTTGCATGTATTCGCCAGTGCCAAAGAACAGTGCTCCAGGCAAGGCTACCCCAAACGAATCGATGGTAGTCTGCCAGAACTCTTTCATGGAAGCGTCTGTCTTGTCGCTCACTACTGCATCCATCAGCATGTTGCCGATGTACGAGATGTCTTCTTCGAGAGTTTCCCCAACGGTATTCTTCAGGACTACAGTAGGCCATGACGAAGGCTTGGACTTCCTTGCTCCCCTCGCCATGTTCTTCAGTAGCCTACTGGCTTCTGGTGCATCGTCAACGAAATCCACAACTCTCTTCGCAACTCTATTCTTCAATCGATTATTCAAGCCAGCTTGGAAACCCATTGCGTTTTCGATCTTGTACTCAAACAAATCGAGCACACCGGCTATGAGATGAGAAGCCAAGGCATTCTTTCCCTGATCGTTGAACTTGTAGAAGTTCTCGCCATGCGCACGCATAGCAATGTTCGCAGCCATCACACTGCTCGTTGCCCTGCCAGCAAACGCCTCAACCTTCTTGAGCTTGGCTGCTCTGCTTAGCAGCTTGAAGCCAACAGTAGCCTTTGCCGCAGATCCTGCAAGCTTAGCTGCTCCGATCTGCGGGATGGCAAACATAGCAGCCTCGCCTATGCCGCGCCCGATAAGGTTGAATGATTTGTTAAGGAAGCCATCTGCCGGTCTATTCTGCTGCCTGAACTCACGATCAAGCTGAGCATCGCGGTAAGCACGCTCAGCAGGGTCTTCGCCTGGGAGGATAGAGCCAACCGTGGCAAGCACGGCTTCGCCAGTGCTGCGGCCCCAATCCTGCAAGCCCTTGACTACCTCTCGCGCCGGGCCAACATCGTCGGGCTTGTATTCGCCACGGCGCTGCTTGGATTCTATCTCCTGCACGCCTCCGGTCAATTCGTCAGGGTCGCTACTGAATCGTCCACCAAATAGACTCATCGTTATCCTCCATATGCAAGGCGTTTAGCTCTAGGATGCGTTGCGCTGGCAGCATTGGCTATCTTGAAATCTTCGTACATATCTATAGCTTGCAGCATTGCTGAGTCCTGCGCAAGATCATAAGCATCCTCCCAGATTTCCTCAAAGCGCTCATCAGATAGTTCGCTTGGGTCTGCATAGCTCTTGAGAAGCTCAGTCTTAAGTCTGCGCTTAATAGCCTCTGGATGCGTTGCCGCTTCTTTACCGAACCCTGATTGAGTTTGTTCCTGACTCTGGAAGTTATCCCACCAATTCCAACTGACAAGACCTTCAGTAGCTTGCTCGATTGCTATACCTATATAACCTTCCCATCCATTATCAAGCATCTCTCTGGCTGGATGTGTTCTTATTACTCGACCTGTCGCTCGCTTCGTTCCTGCGTGCGGGAGCGCTCTTATCTCTTCAACTGTCTCGGCATTGCTTTGAGTAAACACGCTATCCGCAAGCATTGACTCCGCGCTGCTAAGTTCAGCAACCATATAGTCATCTCCGCTCTTAGTCCCAGCGCCAACGAGATTGATGGCTTCCATCTCGTCTTTTGTGTCTTTCCTGAAACTCTTCACGCTCTCGCGGTATCTCAGCGTTGCGTTCGCTCTGTCAGTCTGATCGTTCAGATCGAATCCATCACGCTTGATATCACTGATAGCCTCGCCGCTGTAGCGCACTGCACTTGCATTCACTTGCTGATAGCTTCTCTGCGTGTACCTTGCCAGTGCAATGTTCATGCCTCTGCGCACCTGCTTACCGTCTGGGCTGGATAGCATCTTGCGAAGCATACCGTCTTTACTCATCTCGCTTTTCAGAGCTTTCGTAAATAGCTCTCGGTACTGCTTATTCACTCCAGCACCTTTCATGTTAAGACCTTTGATAATTACATAGTTTTGCAGGTCTTCAGATCCACTTTCTCTCTGTATAGCTCCGCGAGAAGGCTTGAAATCGTCAACCAACTTCTCAAACTCACCACGGAACTCTACAGCCTGCGGAGTAGACGCATCGCCAAACTCCTGCTGCCATCCTTCTGGCGAGATCGTATCATGCGCAGCAGCAACACCCTTGTTGCCTGCATCCCTTGCATAGGCTGATTGCCTTTCACGCTTTGCATCTGCATCCTGAACTTCAGAAACAGAAGTAGGATTCTCGAACATATACATCGGAGGCATTGGGTCGGTTCCAGTATCAGCGCTGCGAGTCCATACTCCCTCTGTAGACGATAGGTGCTCCTCTAAAATTTCAAACCTTGGGTCATTGTCCTTCTCAAGCTTATTGTACAAAGCCCTCCACTGAGGGATGTCGTCATACCTTCCGTCGTATGCATACTCTTGAGGCTTGCCATCGCCAGTAAGGATGGTGCCGATCTTGACCTGCTTATTCATGCTCTCGTACAGGGCATTGGAGAAGCTATGCGCTTCGCCCTTATCGCCTGGGCCAAACACTGTAGTCTTGCCATCAGCCTTATTGTCTTCCGTGATCTTATCTCTGCCCTTCTGAATCTCTGCATCCTTCTCGTCGCGTACAACTTGCCTCTCAGCAGCTTCAGTTTCTGCAGCTACCCTCGCAGTCTCAGTCGCAACCTGCTGCTTGCCCTGCTCCTCCTTCATAGCTGTCACGGCATTCTTGGATGCAGTCCTATGCTCTAACGACACCCTATCGTCTGATGGGTTTTTTATGACCATGGCAGACTCAAGCTCGAACACAGCAGCATGCTCAGCAGCTACGCCTTCAGGTTTAATGGCATCTTCAGCAGCCAGGGCTATTTGCTCGTCAGTCATTTTTTCGAGATCGCTGAATGCATCACCGCCAGCTTCAACCTCTTTGACGAATGACTCAGCGTTCTGCGTCACGCTCGCATACATGGGCTCAAGCGCAAAGCGATCCTGCTCAAGCTCAGCCTTGGCTGCGGCTTCGCGTTGCGGAGTAAGTATCTGCAAGGCTGCGGTGTTCATTTGCTTCAGCTCAGATTCATACGTGGGACGGTCAAATTCTCCAACAGATTTAAGTCTGTCGCTTATGATAGTGGCCATAGACTTCTTGTTGTCTGGCTTTAAGAACTCATCAATTGCCTGTTGAGGAATAGCATCAAGTCCTTCAGCAGAGGATACAGTTGAAGGCTCGCCGTCTTCCAGAAACGGATATCCTTCACCAAGCTCTTCAAGCTGATCGGTGATGTCTACAGGCTCGTCTGCTGATTTGCCAAGATTGCCTCGCGCTTCAGCCGCAGCAAGCCCTGCAAGCCTACGCGCATTCTTAGTGCGCCTGATCTCTGCGCGATAGCTTTTGGCTTCCTCTGTAGTAGCAGCGTCATCATAAACTACACTTGTACCCTTTGCGTCGGGCCGTGCTCCACCAATCGTCTTTCGTTCAGGTGAAGATAAGTACAAACGATACGCTTCTCCGTTCTCAAGAACCGATTGCTTCATAGCCTCAACGCTTATATCATTATCCGCTGCCCACGCATTTATGCCTGGCTCATCCTCGGCATACACAGCATTCCTAGTTGCGGTAACTGCAGCAATGCGTTCGCCTTCCTTTGCCTCTGCCTGATACTGTGCGTCAGCTACAATATTAGTACCCTTCACCGTAGCAGCGATGCGCCCAGCCTTCGTATTGATTGCATCTGCTTGCGTTTGCAATGCCTGCTGTTGCTGCGCTGCCTTAACGATTGGTGCCACATCAGGACTGATCAGCCTGCCTTTCTCATCCCTAGCCTCAGCCTTTTCCTGCAAATATTTCGTAGCATAACCGGACACAACATTGGTTCCTTCATCGAGTATCCCAATGTCACCTGCCCCGCCGGCGGCAATCCAAGCATCAACGCGCTCTTCCACTTCTCCAGCCTCAGATTCATGCTTGGCAATCGTAGCCCTGCCAGCCATGGATGTCTCAAGGATCGGCTTGAGCTGTTCGTATTCATTCGCGCTGATCGGCTCGTTGATATTGAGCTTGTCAGCCACCTTCTCCGCTTGCTCAGGAGACATAAACGTTCTGAGCTTCTTTGATTTCGCTGACTCTGATCTCTGTGCCGCCGTGACTTGCAGCTTGATCATCCCAGCATTAAGATTCAACGCTGGCACGCTTGGCACCGCAGCCCTTGGTGCTGTGAATGGCTCCACTGCTGGCCGCTCAAGCGTGCGTTCAGGCACAGCGCCTGGTGCAATGCCTGCATACGCCTCGGTGATGACTGGCTGCGTGGCTGCAGCTACGGCATTGGTTCCGGCTTCGATTGCCTGAGATGCAAAAGCATCATATTGCTGACCGCTCAATATTGGCTGACCATCTGCGCCCAAAGCGCTAGCTTTATTTGCTATAGGCGTAAGCTCTGCAAATTTTGCATCCTCTGCTGTTGTGCGAATCTTGGCTGTGGCTGCGTTTGTCGTGGCAGCATCAGGTATCTTGCCTATGCCTGCTGCGCCAAGTGCTTCGTCTAGCTTCTTCTTGTCCTTCAGCGCGGCAAAGCGCTTGGGTATGTAGCGTCCGGTTGCGAAGGGGTTGTACATGTTGTCTCCTTATGGTGCGTTGGTTAAAGAGTGTGCGTGAATGTCCATTTGAATACGCCGTATACCGTAGATATTACCTGGCAATAGTAAAATTCATCAGTTCCACCTATGCCGGGGGCGGTATCTATGTCTCCTAAAATGTTGGACGTACGAGTTGCGTCACTACTTGATGTTAGATTTTCAACATTCCACAATACATCTTCAAACGATCCTAGCCCAAGACTGTCGCAGTCAACAAACGAACCGAACCGTGCAGTAGGTGTAGCAAAAACAGATATTGTTGAAGCTATAGTCGGGCAGGAAAGCCAACGCACTTGTCCTGCATAACGAGTCCACTCTGGAGACGGCGGGTCGTCAGGGGGATAAAATATAGCCGACGAGATGTTGTAAAATATACTTTCAGGTGTATAGTCCCAAGCAGACCACGTTTCTAGGACATGCTCTATATGTCTCACTCTCCAATTCGTCGCAGTTCGCTTTGTCCACCGCAGCATATCCAGCGCCATTTGCAAGTCATCAAAAATCCACGGCCCTCGAATATCTCCGCTTTCGATCTGTCCCTCAGTAGCATACATTGCGTCATCTACATCGGTCCAATCGTCTGTTGTCGAATTATATGACGTAGCCCTGCGCCAGCCGGAAGCGTTCATGTCAGTCGCTGCAACCATAGTAGAAAACGTCCACATCGTAATCGAAGCCTCGCCTTCGATAGTTGCCGTATGATTCACGAAGCTAGAAGCATATGTTTCGATCCACTGCTGAATTGCTTTCCAGTAAGCCAAACTTTGTGCGGCAGTTCCAGATGCTAAAGCGGTAACGGCAGACTGCCCTATGGCTTGTCTGCGCTCGCTGTAGGCCGCAATGATCTCGTTAGCACGAGTGCGGTCCTGCATATGATCCCAACTTGCTACAAGAGTGAAACTCATTCCCACCTCACCCAATCGTTTGTCCACACCGAACCGTCATATGTTAAAACTTGATACTTCTGGGGGTTCACAATCACAACATCACTCAAGTCGTTAAGCGCTAAGTCGTCAATAATCCCTCCGCCATCCTCTGTCGAATTTCCATCAACAGACTCCGCGCCCACAAGCCCAATGTTCTTCTTGCTTTGCTGCACCAAGCCTTGCAGGTGAATGGCTAATTGCGCCACTTGCGCAAGCGTTGTTTCGAGCTTGGCTATGCGTGCGGCGGTGTCAGCATCGTCTTTCGCTGCGCTTGGCGGTGGGGCTTTGGGCGCAGCCAGAACTACGCATGTGATAAGCAAAAACACTAATATGTTAATCTTGTATTTCATGGTATATCGCTATGGGCTGTAGGGAGAAAAGCCTGCTGGAACATCGGAGTTAAGCCATTGTCCAAAAGCCGTCCATGTGGCATTTGTGTCTCCCTCCAGAATCCATTTCTCCGCCT
>Ga0307928_10003807_pt1 | contig 11517 bp, 15 predicted proteins | sample AceLakmetagen232_FD_201815 | JGI IMG/M metagenome (GOLD analysis project Ga0307928, IMG submission 201815) | Saline water microbial communities from Ace Lake, Antarctica - #232 | ecosystem: Environmental > Aquatic > Non-marine Saline and Alkaline > Saline | place: Antarctica: Ace Lake...
CGGCGGTAGGGTTGTCTTTGGCAGCATACGCGGCGCCCGCTGGTTCCACTGGCGACAGAGGCGGTGCTAAAAGCTGGTGGGTGACTCATGCGAATGGGCACGTATTTGTAACGCACGACGTAAACGAGATAGGGCTAGAAGCGTTTTATGATGATCTATATTCCCACGTTCACACGCCAGCAGGGAATAGCTCTAGCTTTGGCCCGACATACGCCCAGGTGTTTTCTAAGAATAACGGGGATAGCTACAGATACTTTCAGACGGGCATAACCACATACGAAGAAATAACTGTAGAATCACTAGCGCATAACCACACACTACTCATGTCATAGGAGGGGAATTATGGCGGAGCGCCAATTTGCAGCGATAGCAATGCTGCGACTTTTGGATATTGTGAACGCCTGGCCGTGCCCGGACCGGAAGACGATGCTAGTCATTGATAGATTGGCAAGCAATCTCGAATTGAATGATGCGGATCGGGTGGCTATCGGCTGGCGGGCGGCTGGGACTGGTGAGTTTGAGTATCAATCAAGCGCAATCCTGGCTCGAGAGATAAGCGACGGTGACGCCGAAAAGCTGCTGAGAATGGCCGAGAATCCGCCCGACGGGATGGAATGGACACGGCGAGAGGCAGCATTGATGAATGCTATCATAGAGCCACTGGGCGGGCAGGGGTGGATAGCCGCAAAGGAAAAAGAATAATGGCCCTTACGCCACAAGAGATGCAGACGGTATATCGGCGATATGACCAGGTGTCTAGTACGATGGAAGAGGTAGTCAATGCTATCGAGGAGCTAAAAGAGGACTATCTCGCCGCCGGTCCAGAAATGCAAGCGGCCGGCGACTCGATTACTTTACCAACGGTCATGCTGGGCTATCAAGCACAGATGGCCGCGTGGAGCGACGAGATTAGAGAGAATGCTAACACGTTCTGGACTACGCCAGTAGAATAGGAGAACCGATGACACAGTATCCAAACCCCTTGAAGAACGCTACCTGGTCGATTGCGAACGGCGCGGCACTGAGTACAGCGATTGAGCTAGAGGGATATGGCACGCCGGTGGGCCTCACATTCCCTACGGCCTGGACGGCGGCTGTTGTGACCTTCCAGTGGTCGCCAGACGGCACGACCTACTATGAGCTACGCGACAATCTTGGTAGTGCCGTGGTTGTGCAAGACAACGAATCGACGCTAGAGAACGAGGGTGCCGATCTTGACCCTGGCATCTTTGGCAAGTGCGCTTATATCAAGGTGCGGTCTGGCAGCTCTGGCGCGCCCGTAAACCAGGGGGCGGCTAGAACGGGCAGCGTGGTTTGTAGACCGTTCACGTCTCTGCCCAGCGGGCGCGTTGCTACAGCCGCAGGGACCGTGGCCGTGACCTCGGTTATCCCAGGCACAGACGCGACAAACCTGGGCAAGGCTGAGGATAACGCACATGCCACCGGCGATGTAGGCGTTATGGCTCTTGGCGTGCGCAAGGACACGGCGGCGGCTACAGGCGCCGACGGCGACTATATGCCACCAATCTTTGACAGCACGGGCAGACAACACGTCACGCCAGAGGCAACAGTAGCGGACGGCGCTGATGTTGCGCTTGGTGCGGTTGCTGATGCGGCAGTGTCTACCGATGCCAATGGCACGGCGAATGCCCACCTTCGTGGCGTGGTGGTAAACCAGGTCGAGCAGCTATCAAGGACTCCTGCCGCCCTTGCTGCTGGCGGCGGATTGAAGGTTGAGGGCGTGGCTGGTGGCGTGGCTGTGCCCGTTCAGGGACACGGCTTTTCGATTCCCGTCACATTGACGGTGACTAACGGTGTGTATACTGCCAAGGACGTTGTGGGCGGGCTGCAAACGCTGGCCGCAGCCGTATCTGCTAATGGGAAACACGCCATGATCTATGACGTGAGCCTAGCGGGCGTGACGGCCATCGAGTGCGATATATGGTTCTTGAGTGGCGACATCGCGACGCCAGCGGCGGACAACGCAGCCTTTACGCTGGTCGCTGCTGACCAATTGCTTGATCGTGGCGTGGTGTCAATCTACGCATCCGACTGGCACAGCGCCGCGTCATCATTTGCGACGGCGCACCTTCAGAATGTGGGCTTGCTCGTGCGGGCTGGCGCCGCGACCACGAGCTTGTATTTTTACGTCGTGCATAACGGCACTACATCACCAGGCACAACCACAATGTACGCGCGCGTATCTGGCGAATGGGTAGACTGAGATGCCAATTCCATTGAGACGACGAATGATGATGGCGGCGGCGGCAGCGTCGGCAGAAGCTCCGCTAACCCTAACAGCCACAACGACGGGCGCGGCTGAGTCCGTGACAATCGCGCGCATGACCCTGCGCGTCGCTTCCCGCATCGACTGGGGCGATGGCACATACACGGAGATGACGGCGAACGACGAGGCGCCGAAGCTCCACACTTATGCCGTTGCGGGCACGTATAGGGTGGCCGTGTTCCGTGTCGGGGACGTCACGCAGGTGCAGCTCGACTCCGCCAAGATCGGCGGGCTTAACACTCAACAGCTGCGCCGGAGTCCAATTGTGTACTTTTGGGTCACTGCAATCACGGGCAGCGCGATTGACAGCGCGGACATGGCGGGCTGGACGCCGACCAACTGGCAGCTGCGCTCCATGCCGGCGGGCACGTACTCGATTGACAGCGCGGACATGGCGGGCTGGACGCCGACCTACTGGCGGCTGTACTCCATGCCGGCGGGCACGTACTCGATTGACAGCGCCGACATGGTGGGCTGGACGCCGACCAACTGGCTGCTGTACTCAATGCCGGCGGGCACGTACTCGATTGACAGCGCCGACATGGTGGGCTGGACGCCGACCACCTGGCATCTGTACTCAATGCCGGCGGGCACGTACTCGATTGACAGCGCGGACATGGTGGGCTGGACGCCGACCTACTGGCATCTGTACTCAATGCCGGCGGGCACGTACTCGATTGACAGCGCGGACATGGCGGGCTGGACGCCGACCTACTGGCGGCTGTACTCAATGCCGGCTGCTGGCAGCTCATATACGTTTGGCGCGGCTATTATGCGTAACTGGACGAGTGCGGCCTCCATCGCCTGCCAAGACCTCGCGTTGCTTGTAGGTGTGGTCGATGCGATTCTGCTCGATATTTATACGGGACGGGCTGGGTATACCAATGCCGCACCAGTGCTAAACGTCGGAGGCTCAAACGCTGCCCCGTCGGGAGTCTACCAGGATGCGGCGCCGCCAACAACGGGCCTGGAATACAAGTATAAGCTAGTTGTAGACCCTGATGCGGAAGGGTTCAACAAGTGGGCTATCACATCATGATATATCGCGACATGTACATCCATGCGAAGCTACTGAAAACACTGGCGCGTCAAGACGGCGATGTAACGGCGATCCCGCAGGAGGCGTCATTGATCGTCTTCGATCCGGAATGGCTGATAATGTGCGCCGAGGCGGGAGGGGGCGAACAGGCGCTGATAGCGGCGCTGGGGGTTGTGGACGTGAGGGAGGCAGAGAATGGTGAACGATAAGGGCAAGAAAATCAAGCTATCCAAAGGCACCAAGTCCGACGCCGCTGCCGAACAGCTCGCCGTGGGCGAATCATGTTTGGCACAGGCGGACTGGGCCGCGATCTGTAATAGATGCGGGGGCGAGCCCCATCTCCTGTCCAGATTGAGGGGAAGGCCATGATCCATCTCGGCACAGCGGGGGCATGGCGTGGCGAGCCTTGTGGGCAATCGTGGTACTCGTGGAATAGCAACGGCATATCGACGGCGCCCCCCGAGCGCGTGTGTCTTGACAAGCTGGTAAACGGCGTTGTCACTGGTGACTATCTGGAGGCTCTAGCAGAAAAGGCTCGGCTAGATGAGGTTGATGGGCGTGTCTGGTTGCTGTTCAACGAGCCAGACATACACGGCGAATCCGAGTATATGGGCGATCCGCTAACGGCGGCGCGGTGGTATCACAAGGCGTATTGGGCGCTGAAGGACGCCCGGCCAGATGTGATCGTCGGTGGGCCGAACCACTACATGACTGGCCATGATTTGTGGCCTACGCCAGAAGACCCAATGCCCACGGAGCCGTACGGCGTTTGGGTGCGAGAGTTTATTCAGCACTTGCATCGCCGCAATCTGAACACAGGCCGACACGCCAAGCTAGAGATTATCGCGATGCACGACTATTGGGGCCGCTATCACGATCGAGCGCTAGAGGTTGTGGACTGGAAGCGGCTAGAGGATCATATTGCATGGTGGCGCATCAAGGCGGCCAACAATACCTGCATCGAGGCAGATGCTCCGGTCTGGATCACAGAGACAGGAATTCTGTGGATCATGCCTGAGCAGGACGATACAAGCGAGTTCATGGCCGCGCTGCTGGCGTGGCTTGGCGAAAAGGCCGAGGCGCTAGGCATTGAGCGGTGCTACTGGTTCGTGAGCTATGACTCGGGTTGGTGGGCGAACGTGTCCAATACCTGCCTATATAATCCCGAGGGCGAATTGACCGCCATCGGAGAGCAGTGGAAGGCGGCAAGCGAATGAGTAGGTTCGACAGGTTCTGGCTAAAAAACGGCCACGACATTCTAGGGCTGATCTCGTTTACGATTCTAGTGGGGATCATTTTGTGGAATCTACCAATCTGGCTGGGAGCATAGTATGCGACGGACTCTCTACCTGATCTTGATTGTGGTCATTTTATGCGCGTGTCATCCGACGCCAGCGCCGAGCCCGACCGACTATCCGGTGCCCTTGGTCGATGCGACGGTGCTGGTTACGGTGATAGATCAAGCCGGAGCTAGAATGCAAGGCGTCACGGTGACGGCCTATGTGGGCGATTCGCCCAAGGTCAAAACGACTGACGCAAACGGGCGGGCTAGGTTCTGTCTCAACTACATGGCAGAATACCGCGTCACGGTTACGCCGCCGGACGGCTACCAGTGCGAGACCTGTGAGAAGCAGTGCCCAGCAAATGGTGGCGTCGTGTTCACGCTTGTCTCAGACACAGAGCCCACAAAGACGCCGACTGTACCTACTACGAGTACGAACGTACCCACGCCAACTCGGACGCACACGGCGGCCCCGACTCTTCCGGGTCCGACAGCTACCCCGTGGGATGATCTGCCCGCTTGGGCGATCGGCATTCTATCATGGGACGCGCAGCAAGAGGCGGGCGTAGACTGGGCCGATGCGCCCAAGCTATGGGCATATGCCCGCGAACATGACCAAATACCGACCGGAAACGTGCATATCGCCACGATCAACGGCGTAGAGGTCAAGTGGGTATCGTGCGGCAACGTCGTATTGGCAGAGGCTAACGGCAATGTCTACGAGGTGCCCTTCTGGGCGGCTGCGCCAACGGCTAGGCCCACGGCGACTATGACGCCAGAGCCCACAGAGACGCCGGTACCAACGCCCACATATACAGCATCGCCTATTCCAACGGTTCTGCCACAGACGGCCACACCTACAAGCGAGCCCGCAGCCTATGCGACGGTGGTGCCTGCCATTTACAAGATGTTCGACTATGGCACTGACTATCAGTCGATCATGCCAGAGCTAGGGCCTATCGGTTCTGTGCAGTGGGCGCCGTGGTCGCTGATCAACCCTGCGCCAGGGGTTTACAACTGGGACTATATCGACCAGCGGTTAGAATCAGAGCGCGGGCTAACCGTGACGCTCTCAACGGGCGAGATTGTGCCCAAGCCAATCCTGTTGTTTGTGTGCGCCTATACAAGCGACCCTGGAAACCCAGCCTACATCGACTGGACGCCAGAATGGTTAGGTGAGTCGTACACGTTGACCAGCGGCGAGCTATCCGCCGTGGTGCCGCGATACGATGACCCGGCATGGCGAGAGGCCTATTGGGACATGGTACGAGCCCTTGGCGCACGATACAACAACGATCCTCAGATCACGGCGATTGTGGTTGCGACGGGGCTAGACAGTGAAACGACGCCCACCAAGGACGGTGCCGCGGCGTGGGAGACGGTGCTGCTCGATCAGCAGCTACCAGGTGTGCGCTATCGGTTCACCCAGTTTGTCGAGGCGACGATGCCCGTCTATCGAGAGGCGTTCCCGTCGAAGCAGCTCTATATCAACAACGCGCCTGGTGGAATGCGCATGAGTACGTCAGAGATGGCCGCCAGCTATGACCCGGCGATCGGACTCAAGCATTCGGGCATGTGGTATGACATGGACAGTCACCAGGGATACGGCGATTTTGTTGGATCGTGGGATCATATCAATGCCTACTCTGACACGCTCTCGATCTGGCTAGAATCGCCCTTCGGACTGGGCGACGATCAAAACAGGGTATGGAGCCTCTACGCTGGCCTGCACTATCACCCATCCGCCATATCGGTACACCCTGAGTATCTGAGCATTGACCCGTACTACATCCGCTGGGCATCGGCTCACTGTGGCGTCACGATTGAGGATACGCCCTCGGTGTGGACTGTTCTGAGAGATGCAGAATATCCCAAAGTAGACTGGGGCAGCGGGGGCACGTCGGGCCACATGGGCGACTGGACGTTCTGGCTCTATCGCGACGGTGACGCGCCTACCGTAACGGATACAGACGATACGCTGTATGGCCGACAGGCGCGAAGTATTACCAATCCTGTGAGGTTCTACTCAGCGCCGGGCTTTGACATGGGCCGCGTCGAGCTGACCGTCAAGTGTCAAGGGCAAACGCTCACGCTTGAGGATCCTCGCTATCGGTGGGAGCTGACCATGCCAGACAATGACCGGTGGATCACGCTAGACATTGACGTGGCCACCTGTACAGAGTTCACTCTGGCCAACGCGGGGCTGGTCCATATGGTAGAGGCGTTCCGCCCAGACGCCCAGAGCGTCGACCGCCTGTTTATCATCAATCTGGCCGTTGACTCGAATCTGAGCAAGTACGGCGTGCGGATGATGGATAGCTTCGACGAGATACCAGAGGGCGTAGCGGTAGAGATTCTATTCGACCAATTCAACGGGCCAACGAGAGAATACACATTGACCAGCGGCGGTACTGAGATCGCCGAGCGCGGCAATATCAACTCGGGCGACGGCAATACCGTGAGCGAGTGGGCACGTCAAGCTATGGCCAAGTGGGACGCCAACGAGGTGATAGTTGTACTAGCCGACCACGGCGACGGTACACGCGGCGTCTGCTTTGACTATCCCAAGGGCCATGACTATTTGACGCCCAGCGAGATAGAGCAAGTGCTAGGCGCGGTGGTAACAGAACACAAGGATAGGATCGACCTGGTATGGTACGACGCCTGCCTGATGCAAACGGTCGAGATGGCTGAGCTAACGTCACACTATGCCAGATACCAGGGGGGATACGAGAATCTAGGTTGGTCGCTGTTCGACTGGGAGCATTACGTCACATTCGACGGCACGATAGAAGAGACGGCGGTCAAGATCGCCAACCACTACATGGACAACCTGACAGGCCCGCGTAACGTCTCAGTGCTTGACCTATCCAGGATCGGGCCGGTGCTTGACCTGGTATCCCAACTATCGCAAGAGGACATAACCGAGGCTATCAAGACGGCGCAGCGCATGGATAACGGCTCGCCGTTTGGCCAAGTGCCAGCGGGTGACACGCTCTACGATCTAAAGCACCTATCGGGCAAGGTTGGCTTGACAACCTATTCTATAGATGATATAGTGATTCTGAACAGGTATAAATCAGGCACAATGGCAACACCGGGAGGAGGCTGGGTAGAGCTGAAGCGCGGCTATGGTCTATCAATCCATCATAGGAAGGTTGGTGATCGTATCTGGTCGGACTACGCGAGCGCATTCGATAGGTTCTGCGACGCAACCGGATGGTGCGAGCGACCTGCGAGTATGTATGAGGAGAGGTTAGTAGGGTGGCCGCCTGACGTGCCACCAATGGGGGAAGCGGAATGAGCAAATCATCCTATCACGTCCAGCGCGGCGGTATTGACTCTTGGCTGCGTGACGCTATCAGGCGGTCGGGCGTTGACTGGCTAAAGTTGATGCACCCCGACGAATACGCCGCGCCGCCTATCGAGGGCGTCAAGTACATCGGGCGCCTGTGGTGGCATGGTGAGCCTGACAGACGGCTTGTCTACCAGGGCGCGGCTGGCGCTGATGCGTGGTGGCGCATGGCATGGCCCAAGCTGCAACGGTGTCCGTGGTGTGACGTGATCGAGGGGCCGAACGAACCAAAGATAGAGACCGTCGAACAGGCGCGGGCTATCGCCGCATTCGAGCGACGACGCACCGACCTCTTGCACCAGCACAACTTTGAGAGCGCCAGCTATTGCTTTGGAGAGGGCAACCCGGAACTAAAGCTATGGCAATATCTAGGGGCGGGCATAGGCGACTATCTGGCGCTGCATGAGTACGGCATGAAGGCCATGACGTGGGACGGCTGGCACCTGGGCCGATACCGCTTTGTGTTGCGAGAACTTGCCGAAGCTGGCTATCCAACGCCACGCATTCTCATTACTGAGACGGGCATCGACTATTCAGGAGATCCGGAAAAGGACGGCTGGCAAGAGCACGCCACAGAGGATCAGTATCTATACCAGCTCAAAGACACAAGCGCCGAATGGGACCAAGACCCAGAGATTATCGCCGCGTTCCCGTTTACCTGGAATGAGGACGGCTGGCCATCGTTCGACCATCCAGAGTCATTCACTCGCAAGTACGCAGACTGGCTATGTGACGACAATATGGTCCAGCCAGCGGTGGGCGAGATACTGGCCGAGCTGGGGCAGGCGGACATGATACCGCATAACTATGATGCGGCGCTGATGCGAGCTGGCACCGAACGCGGCATGTATCCAATAACGGGCGAGCGTCAGGAAACGATAGGCGGCCAGTTGTACGTCTCGCAAGGATTCATGCGTAGCGGCTTACAGCACTGGGCGCATTGCGCGCATGGCGACTGGGGCAACATCGTCTGGACAGAGCGCGAGAACTAAGACGGCTAGAGTCGTCTCTACATATCCACAAGTATAGGCAAAAGTATCCACAGGAGCAGGCGCATGGACATAGCAATTCTCCAGCAACTTCTAAATGGCGGAACGTCTTTGCTCCTGTTGGCCGGGCTTGTCTATGTGTTCAAGATTTGGCAGGCAGACCGCCACGCCGCCACAAGCAAGGAGCGTGAACTATACGACCAGCACAAGAATGAGATTATCGCGCTAGGCACGGAGCAGCGCACGTTCGTGGAAGAGATAGCGGCGGCTCAAACAAAAATGGTAGACAAAATGTCGGGCGTAGTTGACCGCAATACATCAGCTTTAGAGAAGATAATCAGCGATGAACGCGACGAACTCAAGGGGATGATAGCCGCGCTGGGAGACGGATAGATGCTGACTATCATTCGTTGGTCATATGTAATTCTGGGCGCGATAGGCATACCGCCGACGGCTATACTCTTGCGCGTAAACTGGGAGATTATGGCAGAGACGGAACGCAAGGCCGAGCGGTACATCGCCATAGGCTTTTTTGTCTACTCAGTGGCGTTGGCTATACTGTTGGTGGGGCAAGCGGCCATCGCGCTGTGGCAGATTGCTCGATGTGCGCCGATGAGCCTACTGCCTGCGATAGTGCAAGTGGGCTGGCTGATGGCCGCCGACGCGGGGCTGATTGCGATGTGCGCGTTTTCGATGTTCTTGAAGAGGGATCGAAACAACCGACGACACTAGGGGGGAACCTTGGCATCTCAAAGATGGTCAGAGGCCGAGCTGTTGCTAGTCAAGACACTTACGGAACAGGGCGTCAACTCAGCAGAGATTGCGCGCAAGTGTAGAGAAGGGGGCATCAGTCGCACACAAAAGGCTATCATGCGCATACAGGCGCGCAAGGGCTGGCGCGCACAAGTGCCACAGTCGCCACTCAAGCGACACGCTACCAAGCCGCTACACGTCGAGGGCGATGTGCTAGTTCTGCCAGACATTCACGCGCCATGCCACGACGCAAGATGGATCAACCGCGTGTGCGACCTGGCATACAAGTGGAACATCAAGCAGGCCATCATCGCTGGCGACTTGGCGGATTTCAACTCATTCTCAGTGTTTGGCAGAGACGCGGGCATTGACGCCGATATGGAACTAGACAGCCTCAGTGCCGTGATGGATGCGTTATGCGCCTCATTTGAGATCTATTATTTCGCTGGCAACCATGATGTGCGGCCATGTAGAGCCCTGAGAGATGCAGGGCTAAACGTCAAGTGGCTGATGCGCATGTTCACGCCCGACGAACACTGTCACATCTCAGATTGGTTCTGGTGTACACTGACAAGCGGCGGCGCCCAGTACCACGTAGAGCATCCGAAAAACACGAGCATCAACGCGGGCATAGTGCCTGCCAAGCTGGCGAGCGCATATCTCAAGTCGACCATCGGCACACATGGCCACGTCTGGGGGATGCGCCGTGACGTATCGGGCAAATATTGGGCGATAGACTCTGGCGTGTGCGCTGATCCTGACCTGTTGTTGTATACGACGATGCGCCACAGCACCAGGCCGATAGTCTATCAAGGCGCGGTGATCGTGCGTGATAGTGTGCCGATATTGTTGTCACCTGATAACATGACATTCTATGAGACTATGAAGATTGCATAAGGAGGACGGATGATCGACTATGAGGTATTGGTTACCTTGGGTATCGCCGCGTTTATCATGGCGAAACTATGGGAGACGGTCAAGCTGCGGCTAGGCTCACGGTGGGAGTCACTTACTGATGGGCAAAAGGAACTATGCGGCTATGGCATGATCGTGCTCAGTGCTGGCGCGGTATGGCTCACTGCGCTCAATGCGTTCCCTGGATTCTCTGTTATCTGGGGGCCGTTCGGGCGCGTGTTGACTTGCGTCTTTGGCGGGTTCGGGCCTAGCGTGGTCTATGACGTGTGGCTAGATCGACCGACGCCACCCACAAGCTAATACGGAGCGAGCTGGGGTCAAACCCTCCGCCCTGGCTCCTCATAACCTCTCGTGTGGTTTCTCCCCACCATGCGAGAGGTTTTTTTGTTCTAGTAAATTAGAACACTATATGAACAAACTGTAATGTAAAAACCCTTGACAATGCGCCCGCTTGCGTGTACAATGTATTCAGAGTTGAGACACACACACGAGGGGGACACGAGATGGCTATGACGGGCAAGGCTCGATACATCGTTACAGGGATGTGGCAAGGAATGTGGTCGGAGCATGATAATGTTCGCAGCGCCTACTATCAAATGCGCCATAATCATCGTTATATGAAGCGCATGGGCTGGGACGCAAGGGTAACGATGACCCGTATTTATAGTGGAGAGACGCCGTATCAGCCCTTGAGTATCCAGGTATTCTAGCCACACACGCGAAACGGGGCTCACGCCCCGTCTGGTGCCAGAGGCACCACTGACGAGCGTCACACACAGGAGGGCATGATGGACACCATGACGAGCGAGACACTGGCAAACGAGGCGCGCATGATAGAGTATCGAGAGTCCTACGCTGGCGAGCACGTCCAAGAGGCGTGGGCGTGCCCGTTCTGCG
>Ga0307928_10003809_pt1 | contig 11514 bp, 10 predicted proteins | sample AceLakmetagen232_FD_201815 | JGI IMG/M metagenome (GOLD analysis project Ga0307928, IMG submission 201815) | Saline water microbial communities from Ace Lake, Antarctica - #232 | ecosystem: Environmental > Aquatic > Non-marine Saline and Alkaline > Saline | place: Antarctica: Ace Lake...
TAGAGTAAAGACTTTTACAACTGATGCAACCCCTGATGTGGATGCAGATGACTTTGACGTGGTTACAATTACAGCTCAAGATGCGGCAATCACTGATGTAAATATGTCTGGTACTCCTACTAATTTCCAACAAATAATATTCAGAATTAAAGATGACGGAACAGCAAGAGCGATAACTTGGGGTAGTGATTTTGAGGATGCAGGAGTGGCATTACCAACAACAACAGTAATAAGTAAATTATTAACAGTTGGCTTTATTTACAACACAGTTACTAGCAAATGGGGATGTGTAGCAAGTGTGAGCCAAACTTGATATAATTAGAATATGACAAAGAATTGTAAAAAATGTAATAAGGAATTTAAAAAACCAATCAACTGTTCTAAGAAAATATGGATTGGTAGATTATATTGTTCAAAGAGTTGTGCTAATTCTATTAATTCTGTTGCTAACGAAACATAAATATGTCATTAAATACAAAATCATTTAGGAATACAAGCTTACAATGGGCTTCAATAACAGACGGAGATCAAACTAATTTAGGCTTTACAGGAGATTTTACCTTTGAAACTTGGATTAAATTTAACAGTCTTTTCGCTACTAGCAATTATGCTGGAATAACTGGAAAGCAAGGTAGCAGTAAGGCTTGGCAGATTTTCATGTATAAGGATGGTTCTACAACGAAGATAAGAGTTGGACACTCTGATGGGATAATTGCTGAAAGCGAATTTAGGATTACTTGGGCTGCTGCTACCGACACATGGTATCACTTAGCTGTTGTATTCGATACTGGAAACACAATCTCTAGAGTTTATATTGATGGCAGCCAGATAGGTACAGGGACTATCGGCACAGAGACACGAACATCTATAGATGATATAAGATTTGGAAATTTTGCAACTAATTTTTCTTCTACATATTTAATGGATGGTTGGCTAGATGAAACTATTTATTGGAGTGATGTAAGAACATCAACAGAAATAGGAGAAAGTTATAATAGTGGTGATGGTAAAATATATGCAGGAAATGAAGCTGGCATGGTTGGCTATTGGAGATATGAAGATGACTTATTAGATGAAACTTCTAATGATAATGATTTAACAAATAATGGTTCTGGTACATTTAGTACAGACATTCCCTTTGTCGGAGGAGGAAGCGTTAATTCAAATTTTTTACAATTTTTTTAAATAACAGGGGGAACTAAAAACATAAAAACAAGCAGTCAACGCACTGCCTATACTACAAAAGAGTTCCCCCTCTTTAATTCATTAACAATAAAGTATGCCAGAGGAAAATACAAATTCCAGACTTTCAGTTTTGGAAAATCAAGTATCGAGTATTTTAGATAGTTATTCAAAATTTAAAGATGAAATGAAATCGGATATGAAAGAAATCAAAGAAGTATTATTAAAAAGACCTAGCTGGACTGTGTCTATAATAATATCCTTTTTAACAACAATATCTGTATCATTGATAGTTTTTTTATCCACTAAATAATGATAATATAAATGTCAAGATTTAAACGAAGGCAAAATAAACATTTAGCTAGTGATCAAGATAATGAGAATTGTGTTGTTTCCTGTGGAAGTTGTGTGTTTATAATTTTAGTTATAATAATAATAGTAGTATGGATAATGAAATATTAAACAATGGAGCGTTTGAAGGTCGTGAAGATACTGACTTTGCTGGTGGTACATTACCATTCGAAGTTAGAATTGAAGATAGTAACTGGAACAAGCTAGAGTATCTACCTACAGGCGAAATTCAAAGAGGTTTCAACGGTGATAAATTAAATTGTGTTACTCAGAGTAATCACAATTCTTTTGAACTTCAGTTAAATCAAATGATAGTGGCTAAGACTTTACCACTCAGTCATTTTATTTGGCTTAATGAAAAAGGTTATTTTGATGAGAATGGTAAACTTAATTTTTCAGAAAAGTACAATAGTATTCTTAATAAGACTGCTAAATATAAAGGTAACTGGCTTTATAAAGTTGCTAACGATGCAAGAGATAATGGATTAATTCCTCAATCGATGTTACCAGAAAATGTTGATGATACTTGGGATGATTACTTTAATCCAAATCAAATTACACAAGAGATGCTAGACCTTGGTAGAGAATTTTTAACTTTATTCGAAATTTTTTATGAATGGATTGATGATACTAGTGTTGAAAATCTTGTTAAACAACTTCAGCACGCGCCGATTCAAGTTGTATTTCCAAGACACGCTGTAGTTGAAATAACAAGTAAGGAAGCATTAATGGACTATTACGATAGCTACAATCCTTATGTAAAAGAAAAAGCTCAAAATCAAATTACTTCTTATATGAAGTTGATTATTAACCCAATTATGACATTACCAGAGAATATAAAGATAATAAAAGACGCTGATTCTAAAGCTGTTGGTATTTGGTACTTATGTAATAATGAAGAAGAACTGATAACAAGAGCTGTTGGAGATGGTTTTCCTATTCCAAGGAATCCAGATGGTTCATTAAATTGGGATATTTTAATTCAAGGTTTATTAACTTTAAATAAAAACAATATGATTAGTGAAAAAATCAAATCATGGATGCCTGGTTATAAAAAACCAGAAGAGGCTCCAGTAGAAGAGGCTCCAGTAGAAGAGGCTCCAGTAGAAGAGGCTCCAGTAGAAGAGGCTCCAGTAGAAGAGGCTCCAGTAGAAGAGGCTCCAGTAGAAGAGGCTCCAGTAGAAGAGGCTCCAGTAGAAGAGGCTCCAAAAGTAGAAAAAGTACCAAGTTTTTTATAATTAATTAACATTTAACCGCAAATAAATGAACAAACCAAAATTTAGTATTGCACTCATTGCTAGAAATGAGGCTTTAACTTTACCAAAAATGATAGGCTCTTTAAAAGAATTTCAAGAGCGTGGAGGTGAAGTATGGATCCTTGACACTGGATCTACTGACAACACAATAGAAGTAGCAAAAAGCTTAGGGTGTAAAGTAGAAGCCGTAGGTGATAAATTTAGAATTAACATTGATGAAGACTTAGCAAAGAAAATCAATGAAAAATTTGTAATTGATGGAGAAGCGCCAGTGGTAAATGCCGGTGAGTCTCTTTTTGATTTTGGGTCAGCTAGAAATTATATCTCTACTTTTCCAGAGAATGATATGATAGCTACTCCTGATTGCGATGAGGTATATACTAAATTAGATATTGATAAGTTAAATAAAACCATAGAAGATGGTTTTGAACAGCTTGAATATAACTTTGTTTTTTCTCACGATAGCTTAGGCAATCCAGTAATAAAGTTTAAGCATTGTAAATTTTATGACAGAAGAAAAATGAAATGGTTTGGAATTATTCACGAGATATTAGGTGGAGAGACCAAGAGAATATTTTTAGGAGAAGATATAATAAAGCTAGAACATTATCAGAATGAAAAAACTAATCGCTCTGGTTACATTAAAGGTCTTGCTATCGACTGTTTCAACCACCCAGAGAATGATCGTAACTCTCATTATTTTGCTAGAGAGATGTTCTACTTAAATAGAACTAAATCAGCTATTAAAGAGTTTAAAAATCACATTTCAATGGGTCGATGGGGGACTGAAGCTGCTCAATCAATGCTTTACATCGGTGATTGTTATAAGAGGTTAGGCGAAACTGGTGATATGCTTAAATGGTATTCTCTATCAATAGAAAAAGAAGCAAGGAGAGAACCTCTCATGCGCATGGCTGAATTCTATTATGGTAAAGGTATGCACCAGCAAGTAGTGATTTATGGTGAGGCTGCTTTAACTATTACTCAATTACCTTTTTATTCTAACCATCAACCTTACTATGAACACGCTCCTCACGAGATGCTTTATGTTTCATACTGGCAGCTCGGTGATAAAGTGAAAAGTAAAGAACATTGGAAAAAGGCTATTTCATTTATACCGAACAATCCAAAGTATCTTTCAGATGCTCAATTTTATGAGGAACAAACTGCTCTGGATATCTATACTAAAAAAATAAAAGACAATGTTAATTTTTCTTTTGTTAAAAGAGGTGATGGCGAATTAGCCTGCATGGCTGGAGAAGTTGGAGCTAATTGTGATAGCCATCCTTATTCTGAAGAGCTTGGGTTAAAATTAAAAGAATCATTCGAATTTTTAAAAGATAAAGCTGCTATTGTTGAATGGGAAAATCAGCTTGATTATAATATTTTTCTTCATAGAAAAGATAATAATTTAGAAAAATTAAGAGACTTCTGGATGGCTGTTAAAAATTCATCAAGAAGGAAGTTTTTTGTTGGACCGAAGAGGTTAGAAGGAGTTTGTAAATTACTTGATGCAGAATTTATTGAAGTACCATTAGTTAATGCTTTTGAGTTTATAAAAACAATGGAGCTACCAATTGTTTTTGATAATGATATCTATGTGTTTAGTTGTGGCATGTCAGCAAAAGGATTAATTGCAGACTTAATTAAAGTTAAAATAAATATAACTTGTATTGATGCTGGAAGTTCGTTTGATCCTGTATTAGTTGGTGAGACAAGAACCGAGCAAGTTGATCAGGATACACTTCGTAGATTATATCTTCCTAGGCCTAGTCAAGAAGAATTAAATAAAATGTTTAATATTCCACAAGAAAATCATCCGGAAAAGTTATTTAAACTAGATCGCATTAGCGATGAAGATAAAGTAATTTATGATATGGGATGTTCAAATTTCAAGACTATTGATAGAGCTATTGGAGTTGACATTGAAGAACAAGAAGGTGTAGAATTAGTTTCTAGCGTAGATGATTTACCTATGGTTAAAAGCAATTCTGTTGATGTTATTCTTGCTAGTCATATATTAGAACATCTAGTTGATACAAATAAGGTATTAAAAGAATGGCATAGAATATTAAAACCATATGGAAGAATAGTCTTTATACTTCCAGACGATGAAATGATTAACACGTTGAGCCCACTTATGAGTGGAGAGGGTAGTCAGAAACATTTACAGACCTTTACACGACAGAAATTTGCTGACATAATATATACTTTTGATGGGTTAGATGTTGAAGAACTTGTAACGGTTATGGAGGGGTGGAGTTTTGGTGGAGTTATTACAAAAAAAGATTCTATAAAACCTGAAATTTCATTCGTTATCCCTACACTCGGAAGAGAAGAAGGATTAATGAGATGCTTAAAATCAATAGAGAATCTAAATTATCCAATTGATAAAATTGAAGTTATTGTAAAGCAAGATAGTTTTGAAAATAGGATTGGTGTTCCTATATTAGTAAAATCTGGAGTTGAAGAATCAACTGGTAAATGGGTTGTCTTTGCCTCTAACGACACTGAATTTACACCAGAGTCAATTAACGAAGCATTACTAGAGGGAGAGATGGGCTACGTTGCTTTCAACACTGGAGAGGTATCTCAGGATGAGGGAAATATTAATGAACACTTCATGATTAGAAGAGATATTATTGAAAAAATAGGAGAGGTTTTTGACACGGACTTCTGGCATGTTGGAGTTGATAATCTTCTATGGGCTAAAATGAAGAAACTAGGCATCGCAAAAAGGTGTAGTAAAGCTGTAGTAAATCATTTTCATTGGACCAAAGGAGAAGAAGTTGACGAGGTTTATAAAATAGGCTGGGATCCAATTAAAGTAGAAGAAGATCGCGCGTTATTAGTTAAAAAACTAAAAGAATTATAAACATATGAATAATACAATAACATTAAACGAAGCTGGTAGCGTGCTACTCGGTGCCGGATTAGTACAAATAGGAACTAACTTAAATCTTGGCTTATCTTTAGTGGGAATTGGAGCTTCACTTAAAGTAGTTATAGCTATTTTGGATAAATATGGTGTAGAAGTAGGCTCAAAACCTCAACAATAATTGTCTTTAAGCCCTGAAAGTTGTATAATAAATATAGAACTAACAATTAACTAAAAAAAGATGTATCCACAAATAAAAATTATCAATAATATAGGGAACACTATTGATATTCCAAATGAGTTGGATGTTAAATCTTCTACTTATTTGAGTGATAATATTGCTGCTGGAGTTATTGCTGTCCCTGTAGACAATACTTCTGATTTTACCTCTGGATCACCAATCTTATTATTGTTATCGTCAGTAGGAGCTGAAAGTTCTGAAATAGTAACTTCAGCCTCACATACTATTCAAGAATTTGTAACTTTAGCAACAACAATAGCTCATAATCGAGGTGACGTTGTTAGTGAATTGAAATGGGATCAGATAGTCGTATCGAAAAGTGCGACAATTGATGGCGTTTACGTTGTTTTCGCTACTCAAACCATATTTACAACACAATTAACTACAATTATTTATGATACGACTGGTTTAAGTACTGATTACTACAAGATTCAATGGAAAAATTCTATTACTGGATTGCTTTCAGAATATTCTACTGCTATAAGTGTTGATGCTTACCCAACCAATGCAGTTGCTACTGTTATTTATCCGGTGTTAAAAGCCATGGGAGTAAGTGAAGAGGATAATAGAATTACAATTCCATTTTGTATAGACGCTATTAATGATGCTAGGAAGTTTACTCATGCAAAGCTATACGGTATTCGTCACGCTTGGCAACAAGAGTTTGAGCATCCTATTAAATTATTAGCTGGAAATAATTATGTTGATCTACCAACTGACGTTGACTTTAGCGAGACAGACCAGTCAGTTTTAGCAGCTAGATTTACAATAGATAATATTTTAACACCGTTTAATTTGAGATATATTGATAAACGTACCTGGAACCAAGTTTCATTTTCAGTAACTGGAGGAACAAGTACTGCAACTGCTTTAATAGGAGCTGTCTCAATTACGTTGGATAGTGTTGGAGATTTCCCTGACAGTGCCGGAGGTGTGGCATATGTTGGAACAAATGATTACGATGAGACGATTGAACAGATCGCGTACACCTCTATAGATTTAACAACAAATCAACTTTTAGGAGTGACTGGAATCACCAGGAATCTCCCAATAGGAACTAGGGTATGGTCGAGACCCACAATTTCACAGCCTATCTATTACACAGTATTTGAAGACAAATTGTATTTTGACAGAATAGTTCCTGATTCAATGCAGGGAAATAATCTCTACATTGATTACTACAAAAAGATTGATGACGTTGTAAGTCTTTCCGCGGAGCTCCCAGAGCACTACAGAGAGATTTATAAGTGGTATCTACGCTATGCTATTAAGTATCGTAAAGATACTTCGCTTGATAGCAAAGATCCGGACTTAAAGAAATTTGAAGAGTTGGTGCAAGCCTTATTCAATAATCTTTATACCGGTCAAGATTCCACAATAATTACAAGTTAAAAATAAAACTATGGCATTTACAAACCCGCTGATTCCGTTAGTTGATATTCAACAACAGGAACAGCCTACAAACGATAGTTCATACCAGTTAGTTACCTTTGGTACAGTTACTGGTGGAACTCCCTACGCAGGTGCAACTTACGCAAATGTTTTTGCATTAGAATGTATTTTGCAAGATTTAGACGGTTCAGCTGTCTATCAAATGACTGGTACAGTCGCTGTCCCTGCTTGGACAGCAATCGGTGCAGGCGCAGCTGGTTCAACTGGCTACACAGGTCCAACTGGTTACACTGGTTACACTGGTCCAGATGGTGACACTGGAGCTACTGGTTATACTGGCGCTGGGTCAGATGGTGCAACCGGTCCAACTGGATACACTGGTCCTCATGGAGCTTCTTCAGCGACTGGTGCTACTGGAGCTACTGGCTACACAGGTCCAACTGGCTACACTGGCGACACTGGATATACCGGTTACACTGGTCATGGAGATACTGGATACACTGGTCCTATCGGTCCGTTTGGCTACACTGGCTACACTGGCTACACTGGTCCTGATGGTCCAACTGGTTACACTGGTTACACTGGTTACACTGGAGATACTGGCGACACTGGTCCTGATGGTCCAACTGGATATACAGGATACACTGGCTATACCGGAGACTCTGGTGCTGATTCAAGCGTAACTGGATATACCGGCTACACTGGATATACCGGTTATACCGGTTACACTGGCGACACCGGTTATACTGGCTACACTGGCTACACTGGTCCAACTGGAATTACTACAGTTGTAAATGGAATATCTACAACAGTAGGTGGAGGAGTAACTGAAAATATTTCAGCTGGCGACTTCGCTAATGTTCTTAACACAGATATAATATTTGTAACAGTTATGGACAACGGTTCAGGTAATGTTACATTATTAACAGCACTGACTAACAATGCTTCTGCTGATATAACATTTTCCGCGGACCCACAAAATGATACAATAATTAGTGTGTTGGTTCTACGCCCGTAGTTCTAGCACGGTAGTTTTTCTACCGCCCACTTATTTTTTGCGGGATGAGTGGGTAAATAGGAAAATTAATAAGAATACTATGCCAGTAATAAAAGACATTATTGTGCCATATCCAACGGAGGGAGTTATTCGATCATCTCAATTGAACGATACTGTTTGTCCAGAGAATTCTGTCCAACTAGCTATCAACATGAATTTCGATAGAATTGGATCTGTAGTTACTCGCAATGGAGTTGCCACCTATGCTACAACATTATCCGGAAGTGTAACAGCTTTCGGTACTTTAAATATTCAATCAGGCAACAAGAGACTTTTCGCTCAAGTAGCAGATGATATTTCAGTATGGAATGGAACTATTTGGACTTCAGTTAGAACTACTACGGTAGAGACTAAAGCTCGTTTCAGTCAATTTCTTAATAGAACTTGGATGGTAAACGGCAATGCTGGAGATGCTCCAGAGACTTCGAACGGTGGAGCATTTGATGATACAGATGTCCCAGCTACTTTTCCAGCGGCAGATTTTATAGAAGCAGGATTCGGTGGACGTGTCTGGGTAGCTGACTCTTCTACTGACATTCTTTATTACACTGACATTGTTCAGTCTGTTGATGGAACTAGTTATGTGACTCCATTGACTTTCGATATTACTACAAACTTTATTGCTGAATTTTCTCCGCAAGACGGAGAATCTATTACAGGATTATTCAGAGTGCCAAAAGCTCTATTACTTTTTAAACAGAATCACATTTATCGTGTTTACAATACTACTAATGTAGATCCGTATCCAGCTTACAATGTTGGAACATTTTCTCAGGAATCAATAATCCAGGCAAAGGATGGTATTTATTTCCATCACTCATCTGGTTTCTATAAATTTACTTACGATAGTCAGCCTACTGAAATATCTCGAAGAATTAACGATGTTGTAAAAGCTATTCCTAGGACTGCATATCCAAATATAGTAGGTGTCTATGATGGGCGAGATGCTGTTAAATGGTCATTAGGTCCGCTTACTTTTGAAGGTGTTTCTTATTTAAACTGTCAAGTAAGATATTCTATTTCAACTCAGATATGGACTATTTATGACTTTGCTAATAATGGATTTACAGCTTTAATAAGTTACGATGACGGAAAAACTATCGAGCAAATTGCCGGTACTTCAACTGGATTAGTTGGTAAATTAGATTCAGGCACTACAGACTTTGAAGAAAAGATTTATTTTGAAATGATTGACAGGTGGCGTTCATTCACTGAAGCGTATTCTCATTCTAAAACTATATCCGGTTTTTCTGTTATTTCTCAGAACGCTGGAGGAGCTTTATTCCAATATCAGACCGACAAAGAGGTAGTGAATAAATGGCATGCCATAGGAACTATGAAGGGACCGTATGTATCTCTATTTCCTAATGAAGTAACTAAAGACTTTAACTTAATTAGAACTAGATTGAGAGGATACACTACCGGTGATCCAATAATTTTAAATGGCATCGAAATATTGAAACTTGACGATGTTGGGTACGAAGAAAACTAGTATGAAATTAACAGAATTACTTTTAAACAGATTCCTTTATAGGGATACTAAGCAGAACTCGGAAACGAAGGACTCATCTTTAGTTTCGGCTGACTCGTCTGAAGTAGAGCCTGAGCCTATACCTTCCGGTGGAGCTGCTCAGGATTTGAATACTGGTAATGTTGAAATTGATGGTTCAGTTATTGAACCAGGGACTATTCCATCTACCACGCTTGATGTTTCTAATTGGGGTTGGACACAGAGTTGTGCTTTTTCCTCTACTGATTTGAACACCGTATCTTGGGGAGCTGGCACATTTACTTCTGCTAATGGAGTTTCATATTCAATCGGTGCCGGAAACACCGGCAACATGGCAGCTAAAACTTACATATATTTAGATATTAATGTTTCAGAAATTGCTTATCAAATAACTACTACTTCAGCAGATTCTGTTGGAGTTGGTAAAGTCCTTGTTGCTGTTGCTGAAGATGGAGCCACTGATGCTACATATAATTTACAAGAAGCTAATCAGATAGTTAGCGATAATATTCTTGCTAATACGATTGATGCTTCGAAGATGAATGTTGGACAGCTGTCAGCTATATCTGCTAATATAGGAACAATAACTGCTGGCTCAATAAACGGAGTTACTATCGCTATTGGAACTGGAGATGCTATCTTCAAAGCTGATGCTAGTGGTATTTATTTAGGTAATGCTACATTTGCCGATGCTCCATTTAATGTTGACATGGCTGGCAATGCTAAAGTTTCTAGTCTGATGCGTGATGATTTCCATTGGTTCACAGTTTTTGAATCAGCGGATGGGTATTCTAAAATAACGGATGGCGCGGGGACTATTAGTAGCTCTACAGATGGAGTAACAATAACTACTGGTGCGGTCGTTGATAATGATTGTGAATTAGCTAAAATATTAGGTAGTTCACTTATGAGTTGGGATCAAAATAATAAATTCAAATGTCAAGTAAAACCGACAAGTAATAGTAGCCAGGAAATTTATATAACGATGGGGCATGCGACTAGTAATTCTGCCATTACAAAACATTACGGATTTTATTTATTAGGAAATAACATTAATGCTACTGTAGCTGACGGGGTTAATGGTTTTCAAACTCCCTTAACTACTTTTTCAGCTGGAGCTAATATTGTACTGGAAGCAGAGTTGGATGCTTCTACTGGTATTATAAAATATTACGTCAATGGAGTATTAGAATTAACCGGAGATACTGATGGAACTCCTACTGGTAGTGGAAACTATACATTAAATGCTAGGGTAAGAACAAAAGATACTGCTGCTAGAATATTGCGACTTGTGTGGTGGGACTTTTGGCAAGCTAATGATTAGTCATCTATTTTAAATAAAATGAAATTAAAAAATATAATAAACATATGGCAATTCTAACCAATAAATCAGATGTCATTTCAAATTTTGTCAGATATTATGGTAGGCAACCTGGACCGTCTGACATGGCTACAATTGATTATTTGACCACTAAACCACCACAAGAAGTAGAACAGCTTTTAGCTAAAACTTCTCCTGTTACAAATGGACTTGTTTGGTCCGAGTATCAAAATAATTCTAATCAAGGGCAACCATCAGTCCCACCAGCATCAGCCCCACCAGCATCAGCCCCACCAGCACCACCACAAAATAATCAATCAAATTTG
>Ga0307928_10003810_pt1 | contig 11514 bp, 17 predicted proteins | sample AceLakmetagen232_FD_201815 | JGI IMG/M metagenome (GOLD analysis project Ga0307928, IMG submission 201815) | Saline water microbial communities from Ace Lake, Antarctica - #232 | ecosystem: Environmental > Aquatic > Non-marine Saline and Alkaline > Saline | place: Antarctica: Ace Lake...
TAGTGTATTATCAGTTTTCCATCTAACAGGTGCGTCAATACGGCCTGCTAGTGGAAGAGGTCCTCCTATGTCAATTATAAACGGCAGTTCGTTTTTAGATATATTTAAGTGAGTCGGCGTTGCTATATCAGGAAACTGGACAATTTTGTACGGACAATTTTTATGACTGTTGTAGAAGTCGTAGATTGTATTAATAGCACAATCGATGTTTCTTTTATCGTTGAAGTCGTGGTTTCTAGCGTTCCATCGAGTTGTGAAAATTTCAATCGCCTTCTCTGCACTTCCATCATTATAACAGTATGGAAGAGCTTCGTGCATATCAGTACCATAATCTGCAGCCATCATCATGTTAGATGGTTTTGAGAGTCCACTCAAACGTGAGAGCATATATTTAGCCGGACATCGAGTAAATGAGCATATGCCTGATGAGTCGATGTAGTTTATATCAAATTTTTCATTAGCTTTTATCATTATTATCCTCTTTTATTGAAATAATACTACCGTCTTTAGTGACGTATGTCGAACTTATCTTTTTTATTGCTCTTTTCAAATACTGATAAACGGATTGTTGTGTTATAACTAACTCTTTTGCAATCGTTGCTTGAGTTTTGTTTTCAAAGAATATTCGCTCGATAACTGCACTCTCACGTTTGGATAGTTTGGCTTTGATGAGACTATCATGTAGCTTACCGTAGTCTTTTATACCATCCTCCGCAGTTTGGATATTTTGAGTGTAATCATTTACACCTATGCACCTCCGCCTGAAATCGATTTCGCTGGAGATGAATTTAATCATACTAAAGTGAATCCAATCTTTTAGAAGACGAGGGTCTTTTAGAGGTTTTCCAACTATGTAGCCAATTGATACTAGTGCATTGAAGTCTATATTTTTACAGCACAAACGTTTAGCCCAGTAATAGGAGTTTTTTAATACAACATCATCTGGTAACATACTAGATTCCTTTCATTATGTTTTTAATATCTATTAGAATAGTTTTTTACATTCAGGACTCATGTTATTAAATAACGCTTCTAGTTCTTTGCTCTTAAAGTGTATTTTTTTCTTTGTTTTAGCTTTTCGCGTCTTTGAGGAAACTCTAGCAGCTCGTGCAGCTGTAGAGAGACTTTGTCTCATCGTGTGTAGATGAGATATCAAAGACAATTTTGCACTATGATCTAGTTCGTTATATGTAATTATCATCATCATTTCCATAATATGAATATGTGAAAAATAAAAAATGTTAGGAGTAGCGATGATTTACTACTCCTAACTGAGAGGAGGGTGGTGATGAATTATGCTTCTGAATCGGTTTCGCCTTGATTTTCGATATCCGAATCATAATCATTTTCTTCGACAAGAGCTGCATCAACTCGAGCCTGTACCTCAGGACTTTCGAGTAGTTGAGCAAGCTTATCAGCATCCTGTGCGACTGACATGAGTTCATCAGTCGTAAGACAGTTGAACGCCAGCTGATTACGTTTCTTCTTACCTGTCTTTGTGCTAGAGAATTTCATTCTCTCATTACCCATGAGTCGAACATGATTACCGTTGTTAAAAACAGCTATAATTCTTTCAGCGGGCTCGCTGCCGACAATTTCATCTACTGTAGCGTAGATAGGTACCATGATTTCACTAACCACTTTACCTTTAGTCCTGACTTTTTTCATTACTTCTTGCATAACATTTCCTTTCAAAAAAAATAGCGCTATTAAAAATATACTTTAATGCAACAATTGCATTTTTAGTTGTTCGATTCTTTTATCTATTTTATCGGATATATGTTCTTTTATTGTTTTCTTTTTAGTTATTTTCTTTTTAGCGAGAGCTATATCAATAGTTAGAGACTCTGGTGATATTAAATAATGGTCTTCATTGATTTTAACTGGAACTAAGTTTTTTATTTTTCTTATTGGTAGATAATTTTTAGTGTTATTATGTGTTTGATTAAATGTATCTATTGATACTACTATCCCTTTTAAGCCGTAAAATTTTTGTTCGTAGTCTTCGATTGTCATGTTAGTAGTTATATGTTTGATAGGTTTAATAGTTACAATAGTTCCTATTTTTGGTAAGTGTTTTATACTAAAGCGATTTATCATAATAAATGTCTTTCATTTATGGTATTGATATCAGTCAAAATTGAGAATTCCGTTTATCATATTTCTTTGATTATCATGTTCGCTGTGATTATTTTTACTTTTTTTGGTGATTTTATCTAAAGTTTCTAGTGTGGCTTCTTTAATTGCAATCTCAGATATAATCGTATCTTTTTTAATTTCAGCGGGCGTTATTAAATAGTGTTCTTTGTTTGAAACGTTGAGTGTACGATTGTCAGCTATGTCGTCTATTGGAATGAGCCACATTCGACTTGTCGAAGTGTCAACTGCAATTACGTAGTTGTAGTTTGTTAATGATAGATATGTTCTATTACTCTTATTTCGCAGGTCGATGATAGTTCGCTCTCTAGTTGCAGTTGTAGTTGTTAATAACGTAACTCTACCTACGATATTATCTTTAATAATTGCAAGGTCGCTATTAATAATCGAAACAAAGACCTCATAGTTTAGCGATAGAAGTCGCTCGATTACGTATTTTCGTAGTTTTATGTTTTTAGTTTTCATGTTGTATTTCTTCGATATGTTCATAATTAGATATAAACAATTTCATTGCAGATATAATACCTGCCTTAAATGTAGTAAATCCCTCATCTATCCTCATATCATTAAAGCGTTTGTATATTGCATTATGTTCAGATATTTCTATGTGCATTTTATATTCCTAATTTTTATATTCCTAATTTTTATGTTTAAGATAACATGTTCCTATCCCAGCCTTTAGAACATTATACTTGCCGTTAGTGTACTGGACGCAAGCAATACTCTTTTATTATATTCCTAGTTTTATACTCTTAATTTTTATGTTTAAGTGTTTAAGTGTTTAAGTGTTTAAGTGTTTAAGTACTCATTATAAACTCCTTTCGTAGCACATACATAAAAACAGTAAATTAGTGATAACGAATAAATTCGTTTTGTTGATATTAATATAAGGCATTTTTTGGTCAAAATACAGACAAGTTTTTTATTTTTATTTGTTTATATTTTGGATATTGTTTGTCTGAAGGCTGGGCTGAAAACACAACAGCCTGTTTGACAAGCCCCTTTTTGTCCTGTGGTGGGTAGGTTTGTTTTATATTGTGTATATATTATATATATAATATATATATATATAATAATAATAAATAACAACAGACTACCCAAATTCACACAACCGAAAAGGGGGCTCTTCAATGCGGCTGTTGTGTTTTCAGCCCAGCCATATCCATATATGGAAATGATGAATTATTTATTCTGCATTGTAGCTATCAATAATAGTATCCACAGTGTGAAGCATGAAATGGACGCTAGTCGATAGACGATACAATCTGTGTACGTTTTATATACTTTCATGTGTTTCTAATGCTCCTAATGTTAGACAAGTGTACGTGATGCAGTTACTCTAGCATGAATGCTCCTAAGCCACTGTTCCTGTTTCGGAGTAAATGTAACAGCATAAATACACGATTCTACAAACCTATGTTCTTCATAACTCATCTTATGTTTATGTATTTTCTTTGCTATGGTTTTTAGTCTTAATATACTAACATCTGCCCTCCAATCATTACATGGGTTAATGATACCTTTATAAAAACAGTTTCGTGCGTTAGCACAGTTGTTACAACATTTCATAATAGATTCCTTTCGATTAAATACGTTAAAAATATGTTACATGTTATAATTATCAATTTTGCTAATCAACATTTCAAAAGCGTTGATGCCTAAAATCGCTTCTATAAGTGTAGATATTAATATGTTTATAGTAAACTTATCAATTGCAGATAGTTGTAAATAATGCTCGTAGTCTCCGCATAGTTCGACAATATCAGGCACATGTTCTAACTTGAAGATATTAACGGTAGAATCGAATATACTACACGACATCTCTAGTGCCTCGTGTAGCTGTTCGTCAGTGTAGTTTCTCGAATTGATTAGTTTGTTACATATACAACGTGCCCTTAGTATCTTATTGTCCATAATAATATCTCCTAGTTTTTAATATGTTCCTAATTATTTATATCATATCCATAACGTGGAAATGATGATATTAAATCATCAGCACTACAATCGCATTCTTTTATGATATTATCAGTATCAGCAATATATGTAGTACAATAAAACTATCAGGACTTCGTATAGTTTATAATACGAAGCCCTAATTGTGCTATTCATTTGTTTCTGTATCGTCAATGTTGTTTTTACGCTCTTCCCAAACAGATATTATAAACTCGTCAATATACGATTTAGTATCCATTTTATCTTCTATCGCATCCTTTAACACGTCAGTGGTGATAAGTTCGTTATACAATTGATTGTAAACAGTCGGACTGATTTTGTCGCTTTTGACAATACGTCGTGCTTCGGCCTGAAGTTCAATTGCTCGACTAACATTATAACCTTTACAAACATCATCGAGCGTCAAAACATTAGCGTCAATGTATGTTTGTAAGGTCAACGCAGTCGGCTTTGGTGAATTAATAGTCCCGATACGTTTTTTATTATCACCCTTCCCGATTGACACAACGTGAGTTGAATACAACAAGTCATTGATGATAATAGTAGTTACTTTTTTAGCCATTTTTTTAACCCTTAAAAATTGGTTATTTTGTGCAAAAATCAGACTCATGCCCGATATTTTTGCACAAATTATTTTGTATTACTTATATATATGCAATTCCCGTGCCAAAAATTTAATCAAGGCGATTTTGTTTTATAATAGTTATAAGTCGTTTAACAGCAAGGACTTATGAACCGCCGGTATTTTGGGTAACATGGATAATATGGATAACATGTTGCCATTTTGGCAGGTGGTGACATCGAATATCGCATAAATAATTACAACATAAAGACTTATATCACGCTGCCATTTTGGCAGGCCGCTTGCCATTTTGGCAGTGGTATTTTGTCAACGATGTTGCGAATTATCAACGCGTTTTTAATCCCGATCATTTACACAAAATAAATACAGAACAAATCGAATTGTTAACAATTCACCTAACCGCTCGAATTGGATTACTATACCACCTAACCTGTCGATTAGTTAGTTAGCTAAACAACAAACAAGAAACCCCCCACCCACTACCCAGGCGTATAGAAAGGCTTGCATGGTAATTTTTTCGATTTTCATAATTGACCTCAAAAATTGTACAAAAATAATTGTCTGTTGATTCTCCGATTTTCGCCTTATATTTATATAAACAAAATTATTTTCCTTTTAATATAAGCTAATAAAAATGTCATACAATAACTCAATCGAAAAACTTACACCACGACACTATAGAATCCTCGACTTCGCTGTTGCTGGTCTAACTTCTGGCGAAATAGCTAAAAACCTCTCAATGACAAAAGCGATGGTATCTATCGTCATGCAATCGCCATCTTTTCAGCATCAGTTCGCCATCCGCCGCTCGAAACTCGAAAACAAACAAGACGAGCATAATGCAAATACTATCGACGAAGTCAAAGTCGTTCTACAAGAAAGTGCAATCCTAGCTGCAAGAAAAATGATCGGCCATATGGACTCGCCGAACGAAAATGTTTCTCTAAAATCAGCAACCGAAATCCTCGACCGAACTGGATATCCAAAAGAATCTAAAGTTGCTCAAAGCAATGAAGTTGCAACACAAATAATAATAAATTCTGTGGACTTCGCAAACCTTAAGGAATCCCTTGATTTAGATAAAGTGGTTATACAAGATAAATCGGCAAATAAAATTCCAGGAACAATCGGCTCGTCGGGTGCCGACCTGACTTAATATCTTTGCCACATATCCACACAATGGATATGTTATCTTGTGTACCACTTAAAATCGGGAAATATAATAATGAAACAATCTTGGATAACACAAAACTATATATGTGACCTTACTGCAATGCAACACAACAGATGTGGCCTATGTGGCGAACATGAAACACTTACATGCAACAATAAAAGACGTCGACTTGCTGTCGACCATAACCACTATACTGGAATCGTTCGAGGTCTCCTTTGTTGCTGTTGTAACAATGTAGTTAAACATTTTGAAAATGAAAATATTTTGAACAGTAATGCAAAGCCGAATGTAACTAAAGAAAAACTAAGTCGGTGGATTAATGACAACGGTTTATCTCAATCGTACTTATCCTACTGCTATGCTTTATACGGTATGTCAGTGGATATACCTAGAAGAAAAATAACGAAGGAAGTCAGCACTCCTCAGGCAACGATTACGCTGTCGACCTGTAACTCCCCACAGCTGACTTCCTTCTATTCAAAAAATCAATTGGCATGTGGGGAGAGGAAAAGCGAGTGAGTGGAGACGAAGGGAGCGAAGCGACCGAAGGCGAAACGAGAGCCGAAGGCGGTTCTTTTAGTATCGAGAAAATATAAAAGGAAATAATGAGCTTAGAGAGAAGACTAAATCAAAGCATCTTTAAAGATGACCACTTTGCATTGGTTGATGAGGACGGCCAGTATAAAGCTCTCTTTCAGCTCAGCAGTTTAACAGCTGATAGAACTTATACGCTTCCAGATTCTTCTGATACTTTTGCATTATCTACAGATATATCAAATCTCATAGACGGCACTACTCTTTTTACTAGAATTGATATTAACGGAGGTACGGTTGATGGAATTACATCACTTACATTAGCTAATAATGTTGATATTGGTAACTACACCCTAACAGCTAAAGGACTTATTTTATCCGACGATCTTTCTGCCAATGACGGCGATTTTACTGGTTATCTTAATGCAGGTGATAGCCTTGAGTTATCTCCTGATGTTGGGTTTGACGATTATACTCAGTGGTCTGGCGGAACCGGTTGGGCTATTACAGGTTCAAAAGGTCGTTTTTTTGATATTGCCCCAGCGACAGCATCCTTAACTATGAATGGAACAATGGTTATTGAGGTTGGGAAAATATATGAAATAACATATACAATAGCTTATATAGATTTAGCTATGACATTAGCTCCTTCAATTGGTGGGGTCGCTTTATTATCACATAGTGCTACAGGAACATATACTCAGCAAATAACAGCGATCAGTGATGCTAAATTAGCTTTTTCAGCATTTATAGGAGATGGTGTAGGAATTATTCAAATCGATGATGCCAGTGTTAAGGAAGTTGCCGAACACACCTTTAAGGGTATTACAAACATTGACGGAACGTTTACAGACGGCACGATGAGTATTGTTGATGGCGCACTTTCAGGAGTAACAACTATTGCTTCTGGTGATATTACTGTCGATGCTGACCTTGTATTATCAGCAGGTTCAATTACGTCCGTTGGTGGAACTATAGATTTTGACAATGAGAATCTAGTTACGACTGGTACTATCAACCTCGCCTATCTTGGTAAAATAGATCAAAATGTTTTCTTTGGGGATGCTCAAACCCTTTCCAGTCTCACGAACGGGCTGGCTAACCTTGCAATTGGAGAAAACGCTTTAGAAGATTTAACTGATGGTGATAACAACATGTGCTTTGGTACAAATGCCGGTGCTAATATCACTAGTGGGTCAGAGAATACTTGCGTTGGTGTTGGTTCTGGAACAGGGATTACCGTTACAAGCAATAATATGTTTATAGGTAGTTTTTCCGGAGCAGCCCTTGATGGAGATGGTAATGTTGGTATTGGTTTACAATCCATGCTTCGCATACGCGCAGGCAGTAGTAATGTATCAATAGGTAAGAATGCGTTATTTGGTGCAGCAGGACTGAACCCGCACGAAATAAATAGAAACATAGCCATAGGTGAGAGTGCCGGATTTAACATAGCCCACTTTGCAAATAATAATGTTTTAATTGGGCATAGAAGCGGCTACTCCATAAGTGGTGCTGATAACAATGTGTTCGTTGGTGCATATTCAGGGTACAACCAAACTGCTACTGGAAGTCTATTGATAATTGACAACCAAAACAGAGGTACGGCGGCTGCGGAGCTAACGGAATCCTTGATTTATGGAGTGTTTAATTCCACAAGCCCCGCAAGTCAATCGCTGAGAATTAACGGAGAGATACTCGGCTATTATGGAGCCAATATAGGCGATGGAACAAATGAGACTCAAATATCTTCAACAGGCGATTTAACTTTTGCCGGTTCGGCTGGATTGCCTTATGGGATTATTGCAGGAGATGACCAAACAATAGCTTGCACAACTCTAAATACGGGATACCAAGTTACCTTTGACGAATGTGGAGATTATAATTTAACAACGTGCTCGACGGCAAATGATGAGATAAAAATAGAAAAGACAGGAACTTATCAAATAGGAATACACTTCTCAGCACATTGTACAACCTCTAATGATTTTGAGATTTGTATTAAAAAGAATAATGGAGCAACAGATTTATTTCATTGTCATGCTTTTATCACTACTCTCGCAGGAAGTAAGATTTTAGGAAGTTCTCTTACAACTATTGACGGGTTAACTGCTGATGATACTATTGAAGTTTGGGTAAAATGCACAGACGCAAGCAATAAAAGTATAATATTCGATCATGTTTCTTTAACAGTTATTATGATTGGTGGATAGAACGAGATACAATTAAAGGTAAACAATACTAATTAAATGTGAGACTTAAAAATGGCAGCAAGAAAAAGTACAAGACGTGGAGCATGTGGAGGAACTCGTAGAAAAGATGGTTCAGGCGGAGGCCGTGGTAATCGCGGGACTTCAAGGCAGCCAAGAAAAAAGTAATGATAACTTATTATTTAATGAAAGTATTAAAATGAAAATTATTGTAGATAATGAACAAACTAAACAAACATTAATTGCGATATGTGCTGCAGCAGGAAAAACAGGCGACTTGAACATAATGAAAGCCGCTGTAGTTATTGTAGAAAGTATTACTATAGGAAAAAGTAAAGATGAAAAAGATAATGTTGAAATGGCGACACCGAAAAAATAAACTAAGAAAACATTTTGAAAGAAAAAAAACTATGTCAGGCGTAAATATAATTACAAAACATGCTCCTTGGATTAGTTATAGAACAGTTAGTTCTACAGAACCCGCTTTAGGGAATACAGAGAAAAAAGGAACTAATGTAACTAATCAAGTTTATTATGTAATACCAGAAGCTATGAATAATGTTGAGGCTCGTATTTCTTGCACATCTGATACCGCAGGTAAAACAGGAGTCGCTTATTTTTACGGTGCAAGATGGTTAGATAAAAAAAGTCAGCAGTTTGATGACATATCTTTAATTGGTTCTGTTGCTATTATATCTGGAGAGCAAGTATCTAGTGCTAATTATAAGTATGTACATTCTATGATTTTAACTGATAGATGGATAACTGAAGTTAAAGTTGCAGATGGAAATGCTAATAATGGAATGTCAAGACTTGCATTTGATGCTAGTGGTTATGATGTAATGTTTGTTAGAGTCGCAGATGCTAGTATGAGTGGATATTCTTGGATAATTGATATAAGCGGATGGTAAACATTAAGGAAATCAAATATGAATAGTGGGTGGTGGAAACTACTAGTTGGAATTTTAATAGGTACTTTAGGTCCTAGTTTAATTGCTTGGGGTTCAATGTCAGCTAGAATAGAAACGAATACTGATGATATAAAATATAAAGTAAATACATCAGTATTTGAAGAATATAAAAAAGGTAATACAGAATTATTGAAACAGATATATAACTCGTTAGAAAGAATAGAACATAAAATTGATAAAAGATAATAAACAACAAATTTCGTTAGATGTAGATACTCTTGAATCGTTGCGTAAAAAAGGTAGAGAAAGTCTATTCTTTTTTGCTCGTGGTATATTAGGATTTTCTGACTTTGATGCAAAAATACATAAACCTATATGTGATGCGTTACAAAGTAGTGATGATAAGAGATATTTAATTGTACTGCCTCGAGACTGGTTTAAGTCTACTATAGGTTCAATTGCGTACCCAATATGGAGAGCTCTTAACAATCATAATGTAAGAATTCTAATAGTTCAGAACTCGATGAATAATGCTAGGAAAAAACTCCAGTCAATAAAACAAATTATAGAGAAAAATAAATTATTAAGAGCTTTATATCCGGAAATTCTTCCTACAAAAAAGAGTGTATGGACTGCTGAATGTCTAACTGTAAATAGAGAAGGTGCTTATCCTGAGGGTACGTTTGAGGCTGCTGGAACTGGTACTGCTGTAACTAGTCGCCATTATGATTTAATAATTGAAGATGATACTATATCTCCTGAAATTGATGATATGACTGGAGTTATGCAACAGCCGACTCAACTTGAAATTGAGAAAGCTATTGGATTCCATCGTCTAGTCCATCCGCTTTTACTCCATCCATCAAAGTCTGAGATAGTTGTTATTGGGACTAGATGGTGTGAACGTGATTTAATTGGTTGGATTATGAGAAATACTACCGACTATAGAATATTGTCTAGAAGTGCTAGAGAGAATGGTAAGACAGTATGGGATAGATATGATGAGAAGGTATTGAAGGAAATAGAAGTTAACATAGGTCCATATATGTTTTCTACATTATTCTTAAACGAACCTATGAATGCAGTTAGCGGCGTGTTTAAGAGAGATTGGATTAACTATTATCAAACAGTTACATCTCTATCATTAGTATACTGTACATCTGTTGACCCAGCTTCGGCTAAAAAGGAAATGTCATCTGACCCTGACTATAGTGTTATACTAACTACAGCTGTAGATAGAGAGAGCGGATTAATATATGTAATTCATTATACTAGAGAACGTATGAATCCTGGTGAGCAGATTAATGCTATATTTAATCACTATGTTGCGTATAAACCACTTGTTGTTAGAGTCGAAGCAATAGCTTATCAAAGAACTCTTGTATATTGGATTAAGAAAAGGCAAGAAAAACTTAATATGCCTTTTTATGTGGAGCCTATCAAAGGTCTTGTCGGTTCTAAAGATGATAGAATTAGAGGACTACAACCTTATTTTGCTGCAGATAAAATTAAAATTAAAACTGATATGGGTGAATTAGAAAGAGAGTTACTATCTTTTCCTAACGGAGCTCATGATGATATAATAGACGCTCTTACCATGCAAATAAGTTTCTGGTATCAAATAGGAGAAGAAGAAAAAAGATTTCAGAAAGATATTACTAGCAACAATGATATGACTGGAGAAGCTGTAATGAAGGAACTGTTAGGTAGAGCGCATAAATTAAATAGATACCCGTACGATATAGGTATAAATGCCGAAAGCGCACGGAGTTCAGAATTGAGGAAATATAATCATGCTTGATAAAGAAATATTTGAGTCTAAATTTATTATACGTGATAATGGATGTTGGGAGTGGACTGATAATTTTTTTAGATATAAAACGCATGGTAAAAAATGGAGTCAGAAGAAAAGTTATAATGAATAAATATAATATATCCAGAGCTAATATATATCTTATCAGTTCAAATAAAAGATGGTCTAATGTAAAATTA
>Ga0307928_10003812_pt1 | contig 11511 bp, 24 predicted proteins | sample AceLakmetagen232_FD_201815 | JGI IMG/M metagenome (GOLD analysis project Ga0307928, IMG submission 201815) | Saline water microbial communities from Ace Lake, Antarctica - #232 | ecosystem: Environmental > Aquatic > Non-marine Saline and Alkaline > Saline | place: Antarctica: Ace Lake...
TGTAAATAGTGTTGGCTATGATATTTAATTGCTCATCGCCAATCTTGTCAACTTTATAATTACTACTATTTTTCTCTTCGCCAACTGTCGTCAATTGAATTCAACCATAAATATTGTAAATACTTCTTGGTGTTACATGATAATATGTACTCACCGAATATATCATTCTCAAGATACTTAGGGACAACTGTAAGATAGAGACTCTCAATATTGGCTATGCTATAACCAGTGACATAATCTGGAGAAACCTCTAACCATTCTATAATGTTACCTTGGCTATCAAGGAGTGGAATCTTTAGACAGAGAGTCAACCTGATCTAATACTGTCATAAGTCCTTTGTATCTATTTCTAATTGTAACTTCTGTTACACCAGCTGCTTTAGCTATAACTCTCTGAGTTTTATGCTCACCACATCTTATACAGGATATGTAGAGCGCGGCAGCAGCTATACCCGTCGGGTCTTTACCAGCTGTAATCCCAGCCTCTTTAGCCCCTTTGAGTATTAACTTTGCCATCTGCTGAGCTGTCCCACTAATACCTATCTTTGAGGCAATAGCTGGAATCTTCGCAGACGCGTCAGGAACAGGCATCTTCATGTTGAGTTCCTTAAGTATGAGTCTATAACATCTCGCTATATCTTTCTTAGTAATAGGAGAATGTTCTGATACGGCAGTTAATGTTCTCTGTATCCTATGCTGTCTGCAAGCCGCATACAGAGATGCCGCAATTATTGCAGATATGGATCGACCTCTGACCAAGTCCTTACCGAGTGCTTGACGATATATGGTAGCAGCTTGGTCTTTAGTTGCTTTAGGAATATGTAGTTTATCTGATAACTTACTAAGTTCAGACATAGCTTGAACAAGATTCCTATCTTTAGAAGAATGTACCCTTGTTCTCTTATTCCACTTTTGAATACGCTGTATTCTCTCCCTTTGTTCAGGAGATACTTTACCGGTTATATTACCTATTTCGGTAGATAATCCTCTATCGTGAATAGCTGGTGAAGATGGAGAACCTGTTCTTTCTCTTCTAGCACGTTCGTCAGGTGTAAACACCCTCCATTCAGGATTCATATTAAGTGATAAATTCTTGATAACCATACCACATGCTTTGCATATAGTTTCACCATCAACGACTATATTGTCAATACTACCACAGTCTGGACAAGTACCATCGTTGTCATTCATACTTGCCTCGTCACTCATACCTATGTCTTCGTCTAGAACATTATCTTCTTCTCTATCGTAGTAGATTTTATCATCTTTCATTTTCCATTCTCTCCCTACCTATCCTTCTAGCGATAGATATAAGATTTCTATCCTTATTACGTATATAAAGATGATGTTTCACACTCTCATCTAGTTTATGTATTCTTTCGTTTAAATCAATACGATTGTCCTTAGATAATTCTAGTTTCTCATTAGCTTCTAAAAGCCTATAGGCATGTAGATATGCCGTTACCCTAGCTGAGTTATTCTCTATACATTCATTACACACGTATATGAAAGAGGAATAACTATCAGGATTAATCTTAGGGTATGCTATTTTTCTGTTTCCTTTTACTGTTACTCTAGGTATGCCATCTATATTATATTCTATTACAGCCTTGCATACTCGGCATTCCTCTACTCTAGTATTAATACTAGTATCACAAGCACATATTGCTTTATATTCTGTGCCATTAAAATACATAGTTATAGAATGATTGCACTTGGGACAAACATGACCTATTGGTTTAGCACTGAATAAGTTAGTTGCTTGTTTAGCTCGTAGTATAAATAGTTCCTTTCTAAGATTCTCAGAAGTAACAAATAACTCGTCTAATGAATTCTGTACTTTAACAATCTTATCTGCTATTTCCAATATACCATATCTCCTTGTATTTTGTTTTATCTAAATCATTGTACTTTATAACTTTCTGAGCCGCGAACCATCTTAAGAAATCATTATAGTATCTATCAACTGCGTCTTGTATTTGGTTGTTAACTATTACTACGGTACTGAAGTATTGTCCTCGTTCATAACTGTAGCAATATTCTAATTTAGATATTTGTCCAGTTATAATTTTCTCTGATACGTGTTTTCTACCATTATTAATAAAAGATAAATGTTCAAACTGTTTACTATTACCAATAGTGAATTGTTGGTCACCATATCTCTTTAAAAAGATGAGCTCTATGTCGAGTACCCTATTGGGTATCCATCCTTTGTACAAAATCGTACATGGTACGACATAGGTATTGCTACCAGTGTAATATCCACCAGATGTCCCATGTTTAAAATCAGTACCAAGCTTCTCATTCAATAGCTTACTGAACTTTTCCTGTAGTTTTATATTTACCAGGTTCTATCTCACCTACTGTTTCGAATAAACGACTAAATTTAGCCATAACCCATCTAGCTCTGTAGAGCGTATGACAATTATGACATTCATAGATTTCATCTACTATACGGTTTTTATCATCTGTATATCCATCGAAATCTCTCTCGCTTCTGGAAGTGAATCCATGTTCCCAACCACAGACTTCACATGTTTCTGGGAAGTTGACTCCCTTTAAAATAATAACTTCTTTATCTTTCAATAAACTAACACTCCTATTATATGTACCCATTTCCTCTGCATAATGGGATCTTTCCGTCGTATGCCAACGCTTCTTGCATTCTTGAAATATGGTACCAATACTAGACTATCAAAGTTATCGATTATCCTGTAGCATCTTTTATAGAGTGCTTCCATCTCGGCTATTGTCATAGTATCACTAGTAATGAATAAATATTCGTTGAGACGTATATCATCTATGTCAAATGTTGAACCAAAAGATTACAAAATCACACAAGAAATCATAGATGATAACGATAAGATTCGTATTGTATTATCATCCGAGACTGACGGTGGTTTTGCATCAAGGATTAATTGGACTGTGGACGAATATAATGCTCTATCCACAGAGGATGTTCTAGCGCAAGTCAATGATGAGACAGTTAGTAGAATTGCTAAAGTCCATATGGTAAAGGAAAAAGATGTTAAGAGGAAAGTCGAGAAGGCGAAGATACATACTAAGGTAGTTTCCGTCGATAAAGAAGTTGAAATTGCTGAGCCGGAACCAGAACCACAGCCTGAACCAGAACCTGAGCTCATCGAAGAGCCTATCGAAGAACCAGAACCTGATCTCTAACCTTCCCCAAATAATTTATCTAATGTGTATGATTTAATATCATAGTCCTCAACATTATCCATACATATGAATAGATGTTCTAGGAAACAAGTTAGATGATAGTATACGAATTGTTGATTATTAGTGTAAACAGATAACTTTACCTGTTTCATTCCTGTAGTTATCTTCTTATTACAAACTCTACATCCAGATGATACTTTGGTAGTTTTAGTCTCGATTACAAACTTACCTTTCTTTAACCCTCTACTGCGTGTTTTGTATGTCTGTGTCCTTGGCATTAGTACACACTCCAATCTGTATAGAATTCTCCCCATAGTACACCAAACCCAAAACAAAGTAACTTGTCAAAGTTCCTATAGTGTGTATGTAATTGTACAAAGAATCCTGTATTACGAACGGTTATAATAAAGAATATCTCAGCGATTGGTAGCTCTGCGTGTAATTGTTTTATTTCGATCTCTCTTTAAGTTTTGATATAAATATGTTCATATCACCTAAAATATTAGCCCTCTGGCGGGTACCGTTCAGAGGTTGCTTTGTCGTTATCCACGTAGATACCACCCTGGCTCTGTCCACATATGGCACAATAGAAACTGTGATCCATGCTTCCTAGCATCAATTCTTTCTCTGGTATCTCGCGTCTCTTAGACCAATCACTTTTCTCTACCTTCTCCACTTTGATTATCATGTAGGGACTTCCGCATTTCCAGCAAGCCTCTATGATATCTTGCTCATATTTACGCCATCCATCACCAAGCGGTAAGTGTTCTATCTCTGTGTAGGGTAGTGCTAGTATTGGTATTCTTTCTGTTTTCATTTGTTTCACTCCATCCGTCACCAGTATCCACAGTGAATTGTGGTTAACTGGATTAAGATGAGTTTGTATTATTCATCATCTTATCTATCCTAAAGAACCACAGCTGGTCTATAAAGGGCTTTGGCATTTCTATATCTCCTACTGTGGCATTTATAGTTATCAAGTTGTTTCCTATTTTATTAGGATTAAATGGTTTTGATAAAGTGCTATAGTCAAACCATTCTATTTTAATCTTATTGCAGGTATGACATCTATAATAAACAACCCTTCTGATATCAAGTTTAGCAGACCATGCACTTCTACCCGAAGATCGAAAAATATACTTACCTTTAATTTCTATATCTATCGATTTAAATTGTAAGTAGTGACAGTTATGTAAGTTCCCTTTGGCTTTCCATATGTTCTCTATTATTTTATCATTATATATCATGTTATCACTTGTTGAATGTGGAGTGGGAGGGATTCTTGCACCCTCGTTCACTATCGTTAGAATGTAGCGTATTCCTTCTACACCTTATTGTCGTCTAGAATAGTCCTTACGTCACATCCCTGAATTCCTTGGGAATACTGGGGAATTCCAGTTAAGACGTTATCCGTTATCCATACCACTCCTCGCTTACACAACGGATATTGGATTCTTATTCATATCTTTAATTTTAGTAAAGATGTTTAAGTCCTTAGCAAAGTGTTTGTTAACAGTTCTAGCACTTACTTCGGAACTATAATAGGGGTAGTAGTTATCTCTGTTATATACTGAACCATCATTAAACCCTATTAGTTTATTATATCTTCCATTGATATATCTTCCACCATTACCCATAGATTCGTATCCAACTACCATTTCTAACTCACCAACTTTGATGTTCCCTATACGATTTCTGGAATTAAATCTACGTGTGGGAGTTTCCCATACTGGGTCATGGTCTACATATTTGTCTGGTAACGTTCCGAATATCCATACACGGGGATTCTCAAACTTATTCTTGAGAGCTGAAATAGATTGAGCCATTACTTCTTGTGCTACATCCTTACCTCTTTCGTGTATTTGACAAGCAATATCATCGGGGATATCAATTAGAACTTTCATCTTTAACCTTCTTACACTGTTTAATATAATCGCAATCTTCACCGAGTGTAATAATCTTACACACATTTTCTACAAAGAAGGAACCAAAACAACTTGGTTTCTTCGGTACTAATTCTTCTATTGGCATGCTTGCACTCTCTAAATTTATAACTCAGTTACGGTATCCATCGTTGCAGTAAGAACGTACTTACGACTTACCACCTTATCTCCATATTCAGGTCTTTCTTTAACATGGGTTATGTTTACTTCTAGCCGTGATTGTGCTGGGAATCGTTCTAATATTTTATTAAGCATTATTTCTAGTTCACTCATTGTTATCACTAAAATGTTATTTGAGCTTCTACTTCTTTACAAGTGGTACCATCGAATACCCATCTCCAAATACATCCATCCTCACCGTTCATTTGGATATAACTATTCTTAACTACGTATGGTGCTATAGCTTTGAATAGGATTATATCATCTCCCATTTTCTCTCCCCAGAAGTCTATACCAATTATATCTCCTGATAGGATGCTAGAGTCTTCTATATGCCATCTCCAAGCCGCCATAGCGTCCTTTAATGAAGTGGCTTTCAGGAACTCCTGAGTATCCGTCCACCTATAGTGTTTACCTGAACTGTCTGTTATAGTTTCATCACCAGCGAGTGCTTTGATAGCCGCTAGTGCTCCTGCATGTTGATCTCTTTTGATAATGAAATCATCTCCCATTATCGTCATACAATATCCCATTATGAATCCCTCTGTACTTTTAATAGTAAATCCCTTTGCACCTTTTCTATCCACAGTATTGATACCATAGATGGTTCTGCGTTATCTGGTAGTGTACATTGTTTACAACCTGTACTACAATCCCCACCTATACAGAAGTTCTCGACTTCTGCAACCATGATATTTCTCTGTATGCCTTCGTATTTATGCTTCTTAATCTGCATGAGCATTCATCCATCCCTTGAGCATGACTTGGAAGAATTCTATAATCTCTTCTTTCTTCATAGTCTCTACTCCATCCGGCATAATGATTGCCCCAATGTTGGTACCTTTGAATGCATCTTCTAGAACCACTGCTATTTGATCTACTTGTTCTTGTGAGAAATATGCTGGTACCTTTACCCAGATATACTCCGCTTTTTCTTCCAATTTGCTACAAACTCTCCTATATCTTCTGTTAAATCTTCTATCATACCGTTGGGATATTCAATGTCTCCAACAGTAGCTACATGTATGAACCAATCCTTGATTCTTATAGGGCTAACAAAACCATAGGTTCTGCTTCTTTTGAAACATACTTTAATCCACAAGTCCCCAGCCTTTATGAAACTGGGGAAGTCTTTCTCTTCGTCACGTGGATTACTCATCGTCTGGTCTACTCCAATATAGGAATATACCATAACCTAGTAACCATAATCCTGATAGAAAAAGGGTGGTGGATGGATCGAACTTACCGAAACATCCGGCTACTATAATTGATGCTTCCATTAGGTACACTGACCCATGTATCATCACATCTATTTTTGTACTAGAGTAGTCGGCAATGTCCCTCGGGAGTCGCCTAATCCTCGCTATTCCATTTGATATTCTTTCTTTAATCATTGTTATTCCTCAAGCCATGTTACTCTGACACGGTATCTTACTATATTGTCACCGATTCCAGGTCTTTTATTAGTTCTGGTTATAACTTCAATATATTCAATGGAAGTAGCAGTAGCACTGAATTGATTACGCATATCATCAAGTGTTGCTTTGGTTACACTATCAACGTCAATCGTATGTATAACTACCTTATTGTTTCTAACTTCACCAGAGTACATGGCACCAAATCTATTACGAAGCTCGAAGAATGTTTCAGTTGTAGGAGATACGGAAGTATATCTTCCATCTAGTTCATGCTCATAGGTTCTGCCTAGTTCTTCCCTGATTATATATTGAACGCTTTCACGTTCATATTTATGAAATGGTCGTGACATATTATCTCTTCTTAATCGGGTATCTATTAGTATTGTGCATTAGGAATAGAAATTCCTCTATTGCTAAGTGTAATCTAGCCTCAAAATCATGCTTATAGAAATCAAAACTATGAACTATCTTATGTCTAATGGGAACGAATTTACACTCATCGTAATTGGTATGTGTTCTACAATAATCGTCTGGCTTGCAACGAACACTGTCAATCCCACTGTGGTATATTTCATATCTCGTATCTTCATCTACTATAAACGGGAATGTTTCTAGTTCTCCCACTGTTTTATATCTTAAACAAAAGATAGTTAGTTCTATCTTAATAGAATATTTTCTACCTTGAAATACCCCTATCGGGGTGACATAGCAACTCGCTCCATACCCCTTCTCCAGTAATTCATTAAATGTAATCTTCCCTGCTATCTTAGCACATTTCCGAAGATAAGTACTGTTATCATTTATTTTATCAATCTGTTTCCGGATAGTGCCCTTTGGTAATTTCCTAAATGTAGATTGGCGTTGTTTCTTAGTTGTGTTCCGCCAATGTATCATTCTAGTTCACCGTATTTACTTTATCCATCTTGTTCGTTAGAACACCGATGGTGTTCTTTACTGCCGCCATAGACATAAGATGTCTAGCGTCTACTGTAGCTGAGCCTATATGCGGAGTTAGTATCACGTTTGGTAGTGATGTTATCCTTTTGTTATTATCTAATGGTTCCTCTAGAAAGACATCCAACGCCGCACCATCTATAATATTCTTTTCAAGAGCATAGGTAATCTCCCATAGTTTCACTACAGGACCTCGTGCCATATTGATGAGATAGAATGGTCTTGGAACATTGTGTAGTAAGTCTATACCAACTAATTCTTTAGTATCTTCCGTGAGAGGACAGTGTAAACTGACTATATTACATGTCTCGAATATCTCTTTGAGTGTGTCAACCTTGTAAGCTATTATGCCTGATGTGTATGGTTCAATCTCACGTTCTTTAACGAAGGGGTCATAGAATACTATATCATCGAATAGAGTACTGGCATGGTTATAGACTTCTCTACCTATTCTACCCATACCTACGATTCCTAATTTATGCTTACTCATTCTTCTAGTGAGGTGGAATGGTTTCTTAGTTCTATTCCATAATCCACTCTTAACATAATGATGTGCTTGAGGAATCTGACGAGTGAGACTATACATTAAACCTATTGTAAACTCAGCTACATCTATCTCCAAGCAACCTGGAGTGTTAGTTACGATAATGCCCTTGCGCGTGCAAGCTGCTACATCTACACTATCATAACCAACACCCCATCTAGATACAACACGCAGCACTGGCAGATTTGCTAGTGTCGTGTCATCTAGTGTGTTATCGGGGAGAATTATACCGACAACGGAATCACAAAGCGCTTCTGGTATTGGGTTATGTTCATTGACGAATACTGGTTCATATCCAGCATTCTCCAGTTCCTTTACTGCTTTCTTTGAGAATATCTTCTTACCTACTTGAATAACTATTTTATTCATTACATTCATCCATTAATGTTACTATCTTTCCCATGAAATCTTTACAAGGGTAAATGGGTATATTATCATACGGGCATTCTTTATTGCTACTACACATATCACATCTAATTATGTACTTCAATACAATCTCTCTGTTACTTTATTATTATGTTGGAAATTATAATTCCTACCCATGTAGGCTTCGGTGGCTGTTGATTTACCTTCTAACTGTCCCACTGTAGCAGTCTCGAAGTAGAATTTCTTAGCTAAGTTAATCACTTTATACATATCTTCATACACCTGTTCTGGTAGGCTCTGTCCTCCATTGGAAGAAATGTGAGCAAACCATGAGTTATTACGTTGGTATACATAGAGACATAGAGTTCCCCACCAACCTTTACGTCTATGGATGATTATCATATTACTATCAGGACTTCTCCACCCCACCCATCTGTTCTTAAATGCTGTCTTAAAGTGGTTAGCCATATAGTAACTACTGACCCAAGTTACGAGACCTGTGGGTTCTAGCTTGTTTTTCCGATTTATTATCTGCACGTTTAATATCCTCTAATAATATTCCCGCTGGATTGTTATCTCTGCCAACCCATGCTAATGAGATATCTAATTTAAGAGATTCAATATAATAGATTGCTTCATCGTGGTAAGATTTCAAGTTCTCTGCTTTAAGTCCCCATTCTCCATTAATCTGTTTGACTACTAACATAGAATCAGTATACACCTTCCATCTACGCTTGGGGTCTAGTTTGAGTAGTAATTTAATTAAAGCTAGATATTCTGCCTCGTTATTGGTAATAATATCTATAGGTACTACATGTGATACTTCTTGTTTACCAGGTGCTCTGATAACCATACCAACATATCCCTTAGTAGAGCCGTCACAGAATGCTATACCGTGCTTACCTTTTGTTCTCATACTTATAGTTCCTTGGCATCCCGTTCTCAATAGTGTTTAGTGTTGCTGCAATTATTGGTAATGGTCAGCAATGGACTGGTTCAACTGAGACAGTATCTCAGGATTACTTCTTTATTGCTACTGTTGACTCCAGTGGTAGAGTTACTATTCCAGCCGTTCTCAGAACTTTACTGGGAATAGAGACTAGTAGCTACGCCAGAATGCATGTTACTCTCTTAGACGCAGTTCCATCAGGACAGGTCACCGACTCGGTAGACGAGCCTATTGTGGGTGCGAAAAAGAGAAGAGCAGGTCTCGAATCATAAGCTTAACAGCTTACCATTCTTTTTATTATTTATACGGTACAGATTTCATCTCGTATCTGTATTCGCACTTGCCGTGTTTAATCTTCTTCTTAAACATACATTCCTTAACTCCATGTGGGTTAGGACGATTATAATAATCATCTTTGCATCCTATGCATGGATTTTTACTTGTCATTTACTTCACCCGTTCCTATGAATTCAAATCCCCATTTGCGTTGATAACGCCATCCTCTGTGCCATGATGGTAATCTGCTTGTGGTTAATACAAATTCCACTTCCCATATCTTTATTCGTTTACTAACTAAAGTACGGTAGAATCTTGTCTTACCACTTATCACTCATTCAGCCCACCTTATTGTCCTGCATGCCTTACATATGTGTAATACAGCTTTGTCACTGAAATTCCTATCAATGTTGTTCTCGTGTTCACTATAACGAGAACGCATATACTCGGCTTCACCAAAGCCATTGTCTATACAAAACTGTCTGTACTCGAACCATCTGTGTCTACCTGGTTTACACACGTGGTCATTCCAAGCATCGTGTACTTCTTGTTCGGTTTTGTAAGTACCTAAATCGCTTATGTCATATTGTACTTTAGTCATGTTATCTCACATTGTTACTTATCATTATTACTATCTCCAAATCTTTCCGTGTTAGGGTCGATAGTTCTTTACTTAGCTTATCCATGCGCTTTCTAATCTCAGGATCGTTTTCTATTTCCTTATGGACTTTATCAATTATCCGTCTAAGTTCTTCGTTATTAATCATGCTCTCGCCCGTATCTGTGTTAACCATACATCCTTACATTTAGGACATCGAACCATTATAGCCGTCAATCCCATTTGCTGGGTACAGGCATACCGAATGGATGAGGATTGACCTTAATGCCACAGTGAGGACACTTTTGATAATCATGTATTAACTCGTATAATATATTAAACAAGGTCGTCCCTCTCCTTGATGAATCTTGGCATCAATAACATATCATACTCAGTCCATCTCTGATACTTAATCTCTACAAGTGTATCAGGATATACCATAGCCTGTATGTTCTTTGGTAGCCTATTCTTAGGTGTCTTGGGTTCGCTAATAGTTAGCGTTCCTTCCTTTATGGGTTTAAGAACTTTGAGATACTTCGCTAAGTGTTTGTCACTGAATCCAGATGTCTTACCAACGTAAGTGAATATATCACCTGTGTTGTATTTGTACTTGTCACCTGTCTTCTTTGCTAGTAACATAGCACCGAATGTGGCTTCTCTTCTACCTGTTCCCTTTGTTAATCCTATACACCAGAAGTCATCTGATACTAGCTTCTTGAGTTTCTTCCATAAAGAGGTTCTTCCATCTGAGATATAGGAATCTTTGTGCTTGAGAACTATACCCTCATTACATGTAGCAAATAGAGCTTTCTTAGCTTCTGTTCCTCTATATACCGGAGCAACGAACACATGTTCTGTGTTCTTTATTTCACTTAGAATATTTATCCTATCTTCGTATCTTACAGAAGTGTAATCTTCTCCATCGGCTTCTAGTATATCAAATATAACATACTTAGAAACCAATCCCCTCTCTTCTGAGGTACTTAATGATGCTAGTCCTGTAAGGAAACTGTCTTTACCATTTTTATCAAAGAAACACAACTCACCAGACAGGATACAACTATCCCATGGTAGGTTCTTTAATTCTTCCCCAATGTGTGGATGCTTAGGAATGAAATCATTCT
>Ga0307928_10003813_pt1 | contig 11511 bp, 25 predicted proteins | sample AceLakmetagen232_FD_201815 | JGI IMG/M metagenome (GOLD analysis project Ga0307928, IMG submission 201815) | Saline water microbial communities from Ace Lake, Antarctica - #232 | ecosystem: Environmental > Aquatic > Non-marine Saline and Alkaline > Saline | place: Antarctica: Ace Lake...
CACTAAATAAAATATAACAAGGATACCAATTATCATAAATATCTTTAACAAAAGCACGAGCATTCTCTTTGATAAAAAGATCTGCTAGAAGTTTCCATCTCTGGATTTTTTCCATTAAACCATTTCCATTTCCCATACCAATTAAAACATTCATTTCTTTAAATACTTTCCTACTCAAGAGAATGTCGCATTAAAGGGAGATAGAATTGCTGTCGCTTGAAGGGAGTTATTTATCTAAGTGAAAATATTATCAAAATTCTTTCTTATTTCTTCAATTTTTTTAACTGCATCCCATTGGGAGTGTTAAGTTATCGGGAGGTAAATTAGCTGTTAAGTAAAGGGAGTTATTTCATAGGGCATTCATATCTACAATTATTACATTTAAACCATCTCTCTTTAGTTTCTTTGTTTTCCTTATAATAACTCGTAAAATTAGCAGTTTGACATCTTGGGCATTTTGATGGAAAGTTTTTCATATATTATTTAGAAATATATAGTTTTTATAATTATCTTTCTCAGGGAGTGTCGCATTAAAGGAAGTTATAAATATTCTTTTATTTCATTAAATCCATAAGAATTCTTAACAATATTTTCAATATAATCTAAATCTATTTTTCCATTTTTCATAGGAATAGGTAATTCTAAATTTTTTAATTTGTCTAAACTCATTTTTCTATAATAATTATATCTCCATTTATGATTTCTTATGAGTATTCCAATGTAATACATAAGATAAGGATTATATTTATCTTTTAATGTTAAAACTGCATTGTCTCCACTTGTAATAAAATCATCAATTTGGAAAAAAACCTCACCCACACTTCCATTCATAGCAACACTCAAACTTTTACTTTTAGAGTTAGGTTCTTCATCAACAAATTGAGAAACACCATTATTCATAGAACTTGTTGTTACATAGGGAATATTACCTGAACTTGTAGCATTTTGAGAAATTGCTGTTTTTTTATCAATATTACACAAATCTTCAACCATAAAAATTTTAATATTTTTATTTTCTTTTTCACTTAATTTTCTTTTTTTCTTGTTTTTTATTATATAAAATAGTGTTTCATTTGTTATTGCGTCTAAACTATTTTCAATTTCTTCTAATGAGGGAATTTTACTCTTAATATAGTTTTCAGGAACTAATTCTATTTTTTTATCGTTTTTATCTAATAAACAAATCTTTTTTATTTCTGGAACATCTTGGAATTTAAGATTTGAATTAGTTATAAATGCTTTTAGTTCCTCTTTAAAATCTAAAGTCATATCTGGAACATTTGAATTTCTAATTCTTTTACCTTTTTTCATCTTGTATCCATCGTGTGTTATTCTTGCGAAATATACTTTTTGTTTATCAAAATCGTGAGTAATACCTTTCTTTAAGAAAATCCCAATAGTTCCAACACTCGCAGATGGATTAAATAAATCCTCAGGAAATGTTACAACAGATAAAAGAGAGTTATTTTTTAATAATTCATTTCTCCAATTTTTACCAGAACTCTCAACCATTACTGAAATTGGAACAATAGCAAACAAAATTCCCCCATCTTGCATTTGTGATAAGGCATAATCAATAAAATGACTTTCTTTTTCATCTCCTTTCTTTAATGCAAATGGTGGGTTCATCAAAACTCTTGTGATTATTGGATTTTTATTTTCATTTCCTTCTCTTTTTTCATACTCTCCTGTTTCATATTGTCCTTTATTTATTTTTAAAATATTCTTTTGAAAACAATTACCTTCACTCATATTATTTCGTCCATCTCCTCTGAAAATCATATTAACAAGAGCAAGAGCTACAACTTCATCATCTTGCTCAATTCCAAATAAATTATAATTTTTGAATTTATCAATTTGGTTATCGTTTGAATTCTTTTTTACATGGTCAAAAGCAGAAACCAAAAAACCACCAGTCCCACAAGTGGGGTCTAAAACATAATCATTATACTTAATATCCAAAACCTCACTTGCAAATTCTGTTATATGTCGTGGAGTTAAAACAATCCCTATTTCTTTTGCCCCATTTCCATATTTTAAAAACTTCTCGTAAAATTTACCTAGGACATCATTTCCAGAAGCCATAGCATTTTTTATATCAAGTGTTTGAAGTTCTTTTAATGTGTCAATAATAGCCCTTCTATATTTTATATGATTTTCTTTGCTTGGTGGGACTTCTAACTTGATATAATTATAAAAATTTTCTTTATTAACTTCACTTAATTTTTGTTCTATTAGATTATTTATATTTTTTACAAGAGTTGTAGTATTCTCTAATCTTAAATCTATATCTTGATTTAAAGATAAAGATAAAACTAATCCTGCAATAAATCTTGCTCTTTTATTTTTATTAACTCCTGCATTATGCAAAATCTCATTTATTGTTTCGGCAGAACTTAAATATTTTTCTTCTGGAAAATCTGGAAATTCTTGCCAATTAGGAGTTTTATTATTTAATAAATAAGTCGCTTGTTCTTTTGATAGAAGGGTATCTTTTGGTTTCCCATTAAATAAAATTGTTTCCCATTTTCCATTATGAAGATATTGATTTATGATAGTATATCCATCTGTGTCATTTCCTGCAAGTCCTGTGATAATGATACATTTTATTTTTTTACTTTTATTAATTTTTTGAGCATATTGATTTTTTGCCTCATCTAATGCTTTGCCAATATCTTTTTTATCTCTTTTACTTTCAATAACCCATAAATCACATTCATTAAGTTTTATTATTGCTTCAGGCATATCTCTATTAAGCATATCCTTAATCTCTAAATTATAAAGTCCTTCATTTTGTTTATAGACTTCTCCTTCTGGAACTCTTGCAGGGTTTTTAACAATCCAACCTAATTTTTCTAATTCGTTCTTTATGTAAGAATAAGCATCAACTTCACTATTTTTTGGATTTTTTGAATGGGTCATTATTTCTTCTTCTCCTTATTTAATTTCTTCTTATCATTCTTAGTAAATCTTGTCTTTGCTTTTTTCCAGTAAGGGCTTTTACATTTAGGGCATATCTCTGGAATTTCACTTATATTTCTTGGAACCCAAGCATGATGACATCTATGACATCTATGACCAACTATTAGAACACAAGCACCATACCCCTCTTTTTTCATAGTTATAACACGATTTTCCATGCTTATTAATGTTTTGATAGTTTATAAAGATATGTTCATTATAGTATATAATATAAAACATAGTTAGATAATTATATATACCTAAAAGGTATACTAAACTACCTATATCTTTATAAAGCATATATACCTAATAGGTATATAAGAAGATGATAACACAAACAATAAAACAACAATCAGATACAAGACAACAAAGAGCCGAACTTATCTTAGCAAAAGGCAACCCTGAATGCTTAGAAGATAACACTTGGTTAGTTCCTTCTCAATTTTCAGATAAGAAATACTTAGTAAGCTTTTATGATACTTACTCTTGTAACTGCCCCGACTTCCAACACAACTGCAAGAAAAAAAGTCTATACTGTAAACATATCAAGACTATATTATTATTCAAAAAGCTAAAAGAAAGAAGTTCGGTATAAACGATAAATTTGTTGCAGGGTTCGTTGGAAGAAATCAGACAAGAAAGATGATCCCTCACATGATGAAAGGATTTGCTCGTTTTGCTAAAGGTAAAGATGATGTTTGTTTATTGATGCATACTGATGCTCATCCCCCAGGTGGAGAGGGTAGAGGTTGTGTGATTGATGCATTGGTTTGGAAATATGAACATGAATTTGGTGAGGGTTTATTTCAATCAAAAAAGAAAATGTTAGGGCAAGATATTGTTCAAGATGTGGAAAATCTATCAGGGGTCACAATAAGAGTGGACTTTGCCAAAGATGTGCAATAACTAAATATAATAAAGAATATAGAGAGAAGAAGAAATGAAATCCAATAAATACAAAAGGTCAATCAGAAAATATAAATCTGAATCTTGGATGCACAGACCTTTAGATATGTTAGAAAGAATGAAATTGGAAGAATTAAAAGAATCCTTACCTAATTATTGTGAAAAGTGTGGAAGTAAAATTAACTTAGAGATACATCATATCAAACCAAGAAGTAAATTTCCAGAATTAATGTTTGAAAGAAGTAATGTTCAGAGATTATGTAATAAATGTCATACAGAAATAGAAAATAAAATAAAATGAAATATCTTGATAATCCAAAGGTTATATGTCGTAGAACAATTAATGAAAACATAATCAGGGTTAGAAATGGAGATGAATTAACATTACCTTAGCAATTCTTAATCAATCTTGTGAATTTCAAAAAGAATGGGAGAGATGTTTTGATATTAAACATGAGAAAAAAATTAAAGCAGAAATGAAAATAAAGAGGAAGGAATATAATCAAATACCTGAGGTAAAAGAGAGGATAAGAGTGTATCAAAGGGAGTATCAAAGGGAGTATTCTAAAAAATATTATAGCAGACCTGATGTAAAGGCGAAAAAGAAAGAATATTATGAAAAAACTAAAATAAAAAATAACCCCAACCCAACTGGGAAGAAGGGTTGAGGGCATATAAAAAAGGTGTATGAAGGATATAAAACCTTATACAATAGATTAAAATAAATAGTGTTTAATTACTTTTTGCTTCTCAAACAGTATACTTTTCTCATAACATCATCCTTACCTCTAACTCTTTTAGGTTTGTATCTGGGATTGCCAATTTTCTTAGCACCTCTACCTCTCTCCCAGTTCTCAGCAGACCTTCTTTTCATGTCAGCTTTCAAACCTCTTTTTGTGTGTTTTTGTTTCATTGTGATTCACCTCCTTGAAGTTAGTTAAGATTTCCTTATACTTTCTACTAATTTCTCATAATTTGCACCATGAACCTCTCTAAATGCCAAATTAGTGCCTTGTTTAATGGTATCTCTGGTTAATTCCCTAACTTTCTTTATGTCTTGGAATTGCTCTGTCATTGCTTCTGAATATTTGCTCATTTGAACACCTGCTTAACTTCAATTTGTTTACCATATTCTTCTGGATTCCTCATATCATAACATTCCAGAGTTGCCATATCTTGATTACTTTGAACAACTAAGTATTGTTTACCCTTATGATAAACCCATTGTCCTGCTTGGTATTTGTGGCTATAACTTTTCCCCATTTTACAATCCCATTATCCCATCAGGCAAAGTTGTTTCCTTCTTAACCCAATCATTTACTTTATCAGCTTCCTTTGTGATGTAAGATTTCTTTTTCACTTTCTTTTTTGTTTTTTTCTTTGCCATTTTAAATATAAGGGTCTAAATCCTTCTCCAATTTCTCTTTGGTAATTTTATTTTCCTTTAATATCATTTTTAATGCATCACCATAACTATAATCTTTATCCATTAATTGCAATACTTCTGATGCTAATTTTGTTTTCTTTGCCATTTTAATATCCCCAAAACCCCTTTCCTTGTTCTTCATAAAGGTCATAAGATTCTGTTTTTTTCTTCCTTCTTTGTATTGCTTTTTTTAATTTTTCCTCTCTTGTTCTTGGAGTGCTTTCCTTATAACTTTTATATTTCATTAATTCTTTGTGAATTTTTGGGTGATAATCTTTTATTGTTAATCTTGGCATTTTAAAATAACCCCTTAATTTGTTTTTCAACATCTTTAGGTAATTTTTGTGCTAACCATTCACTTCCATATTTGTAACCTTTGTCAGAGTATAAACTTTGTTTTTTCAAAAAAGCAACATCCTTGTCATAAGAAAAACCTTTTGGTCTACCTTTCCATTTCATTAATGCTTCTTCTTGTTTTTTTGTTCCTGCTTTCAAATCAGATAAATGCCATTGCTTCCATAATTGTTTTATCTTTTGCACTCTTGCCTTTGGGATTACAAAATCAACTTCTTTAGAATTTAATTCATCATAAATTTGCCCTGCAAATTGCTTTGAATGACCAGAAATAGTAAATGTTCTAAACTTTTTCATCTTTTTAAGATTCTCAAAACTTTTTTGATTAACCTTTTCCTTAATTTCAGCTTCTAAATAAATTGGATGTCTTTTCTTATCCCATTCAGTTACCTTAGTATGTCCAACTAAAATTTCCTTTTTCCATAATTTATCTTTAATTTTATTGTAATCATCCATTTTACATTAACCTCACTATTGTTCCTTCTTTTGCCTTCTTTTCAATTTCTTTTACTAATTTATTATCTCTACTTTTAATTGCTTGTGCAAGTGATTTTTCTTGATTTCCTGCAAATTTGCATTTATTACAAAACCTATCAGTATTAAATCCAGTTTCTTTAATTCCACCACATAGTTCACAATCAGAATGTAACATAACCATTTTAAATATATTCAGCTTCCCCAATGCTTAATTTAGCTTTCTTGACTTTCTTCAAAAGTTTCTTAGCATCTGAAATATTATAATAACTTTTCTTCTTTCTCTCTCTAATTATTTTCTTTAATCTCTTAGTTCTTTCTTCCAAAACCTTCAAGTGAGTTTGAATCATCTTAAAATCTGCGTTTTCTTTTTTTGTGTATTTCATTTTAAAATCATTTTCGCTTTTTTAATTTCTGCTTTAACCTTTTTATCCCTTGCAATTTTAACTTCTTTTGCAAAATCTTCTAAAGTTAAATCTTCTTTTAATGCACCAACATTTTTACCCCAAAGAAATTCTTTGACTATATTTTTATCCATTATCTCATTCCCTCTTTTTTAAGTAACTTCTTTAGAACAGCATCAATAGATTTCAATTCCTTTTCCTGCTTAATCTGTTTAAGTTGCACTTTAACTTCTTCACTTATTCTTACTGGTTTATTTTTATTGTTCATTTTATTCATTCTTTCCTTAATAGTTAATTCTTTCTCTCCATATTCATCATATATATATTTTGATTGTTTGTTCATTTTTTCTTTAATCCCATTTCCTTTCTAATTTTTTTAATCTCGTTTTTTAGATATTTTTCTCTATCTCTATGATGTTTAATTTCTTTTTTTATTCCCTTGATTCTTGGATTGTCTTTTTTCATTTTAATAATCCATCTCATTCATAAATCTTCCATGCCTTATTGCATCTGATTTATTCCAAAAAACAACAGAAGTTATTTCACTTCCAAATCTATCTGTATATGTTACAGTATAATGTTGTGGGATTCCTTCTCTCTTTTTATGAGTATTTATTTTACTTGCCATTTTAATAATATCCTGTCATTAATTTTTTGTGGAGTTTCTTTTCAAATTGTTCATTATCTCTTTTCCACATGTGTTTGCAATCACTTCCACCATCAATCCAATCTCCTTTAGCATTAACTTTCAAATCGCACCACATACATTCCTTGATTATTTTACTTGCCATAGAAATCATAATACTTTGAACTTTTTAAACCTTTCTAAAATGCATACAAGGTGCATACATTTAGAATTGATTTACTAATAAGAAGTTAAAGAAAAAAAGAAAAAAAATAAGGGGGTTAAAAACCCCAAAAAAGAATCTTGGTATTTATGCAGAACCTACATTTGATTGACCAACAGCAGTTGTTCCACCCATTAGTCCACTTCCTCTAATTGCAGTTATGATAATAACTGTCAATAAGAATTACTAAATCTCATTCAAAATTGTTTAATGAGAATTAGTAATTTTAAGCTGAACCACCTGCCATTAGTCCTGACCCTCTTATTGCAGTAATTATAATTACTGTAAGTAAGATAAGCACAACCATAGCACCGATTACAATAAAGATGTCAAACCAATCAGTTACACTTGAAATAGATGATGTTGTATCATTTATTACATCAATTGCAGTTGTATCAGTTGTTGAATCTTGTAGTTCTCCACCCATTAAAGCGAAAATCATAACAAGTAAACCAATTACAAATAACATTGTAACTAAAGATAACAAGATAGTTAATCCTGCAACTCCTTTATCTGTCTTAAAATTAAATTTCATTTTTTTATCCTCCTTTAGTTTGCATGGTATTATGTTTTAAGTGGCACATGCTCACACTTTAAAGTATAAGAAATATACACATACAATCTTTTTAAAGATAAGTCACCAATGTATCCAATGTATCCAACTAACTTCCTCTCTTATCTAAGAACAAAATTGCACTTGAAATTACTGTTATTCCAACAATAATTCCAAAACTAACTGAATCTAAAAACTTAATCAACCAGAATAATAATCCAATTACAAATGTTATATAGCTTGAAACAGCGAAGGCACTAACAAAATCATCATCACCTTTACTTCTTAAATATCCCATAAAGAATAAAACAAATATTGCAATCATGGTCATTCTTCCTGCCCAGTATTGTGAAACTACATTTATGTATTCCAGAATATGTCCAATCCCTTTGCTACTATTTATCTCGGAGGGAGAAATGTAACTCATAAATTTATTCCTCCTGCATATTTGCTTTTTTCAAAATGTTTAATGTGTTGAATACTATGGCAGGTTTTACATAAAGTATTTACCATTAATGGTTTATCATATCTCCAATGATGCCTTTGTAAATTATTAGTAGAACTACATATTTCACAAGATTTTTTTAATAAAACTTGTCTTGCTTTCTGTCTTGCTTTATGAATTTTGTTATTTTCTTCATTTTTTAATCTATTTAATGAATATTCATTATGGTGAATCTGTTTACAATCACCACAAAACCTTTGGGTTGTTGTATAAACTACCAATTCTTTATTACATTTTTCACAATTTATTTTACCAATATATCCATACATTCCTTTTCTCCTATTTCTTCTTTCTTCTTTCTTATCTTCACTCATATTTTTCCATTCCTTTAATTTTGCAATACTTATGTTCTTCTTTGTTTCTTCTGATGCTAATTTTCCTTTTCTAAAGGAAGTTCCTAATTTTGCCACCCTCATTTTTTCTAAAGTTTCCTCTGAATAAATATTTTTCTTTCCAGAGTTCCAAACTTTTTTTAATTGCTCTCTTGCAAATTTTCCTTGATGACCTGTTATAAACCTTCTTTCTCTACCTCTTTTATCAAACTTATCTCTTGTTTTCCCACAACCACATTCACATTTTATCTTTTCCATTATGACCCACTCCTTAAAACTGACCAAACACCAAGTATTATTAAAATATTTATTATTGCTAAGATGGTATTAATTACTGATGCAGGGATTCCTAATAGATTTTGTCCAACTGTTGATAAGATTCTAACAGGTGTTGTAATTATTCCCCAAACATCTCCTAAGATTGAAAAAATACCATCTGCATCATCTACATCATTGATTGTTCCACTTTCAAATCTTTGTCTATAATTTTGACTTGTATCATCTATGTCCTCTAATTCTTCTTCATAATCTTCCATATCTAAAGCACCACCTGTTACCTGTTCCATACTTACAGAATCCACACCATAATTTAATCCCATATTATAAATTACAGTAGTTAATAGAGTTACAAATAAACCGAAGATTGTAAATCCAATTAATAAATTTTTAACTTCACCTGCCATTATCTATTCCTTCTTGTTAATTTCCAAACAAGTAATCCTCCTGCAATAATTAAGTAAATTAATATATTTACTCCCCAAACTGTTGTGAAATTAACTAAACCTAATATCATTACTAAGAATAATCCTAAGATTAAGAATAAGATTGTTCCTGAACCTTCACTTACTGCCATTAAAGTTAATGTTAAAATGATTAAGATTGCCAAGAAGATTGCTAATGTATTTCCAAAGTAAACTCCTGCACTTTCTTCCATATCAACCCACTCTGAATTAATATAAACATCATCTTGTTCTATTACTGCAAAGAAACTTTCATTCCCAGAAGATGCAGGAACTACAACTAATAATGTTCCACTTGTTCCTGTTGCACTATCGCTTCCAACACTTTCATAACCTGCTGTTGAATTTAATCTATAAACTGTTAAATTAAAAGTTGAACTATCTAAAGTTTCAAAAGATAAATTAACTTCTCTTGTAACATCATTTGAATTAATGGTATATGCACCATCATCAATTAAATCCCAATCATCACCAAATTCTTCAAATCCACCTGCTTCACTTAATTCAATTTCACAAGGAGTTGTTTGACATAATGCAGTATAGGTATTTGAAGTGAATAATATTTCACTAAATTTAGATATTATGAAATAATAAATTACATCTTCTTCTACCAAGTGAAGAACAGTATTTCCATCATCATTTTGTTTTGCTCTTTCAATTTCTCTAAATATTCCTTCACCAACATATTTTCTAAATGCATGAACAATTATATCATCAACAACTAATCCATCTGAATCTAAATAATTGAACAAGAAACTTGTGCTATCTGCTGATAATAAATTCATTAAAAACATTGATTTATCTGTTAAGCTATTAAAGGAAGAACTATTATCTAATGTTCCATTATCCATGTAAAGATATTCTGTTATGTGGTCATCTGATTTGAAAGTTATAATATAATCAATTTGGTAACTTACACTATCTAAAGTATCATTTGCTAAACACAAACTAACATTATTTTGATTAGTCCATTGATTTGCATAATCAATAATTGTGATTCCACTATCTCTTGAAGTAATTTGTAAATCAATTTCAATGTTTGAATCAAGTGCAGTATTATTTATGTAAGTATTTGTTTCTTCATCATACAAACTCATATTAATTACTAAATCCTGATAATTTGTTGCATTACATATAGCTAAATTAATATTGCTTACACTTTGATTATTTGAAGTTGAATTAACATATTCTGCACCTAATAAAAACTCCCATAAGAAAGTGTAATTAGTATCTGAACTTACAGCAGGAATTGAAATATCTTTTGATAAATAAGCAAGATTTCCTGTTCCTATTTTGGTTGCAATTGATTGTCTAACTCCATTATAGTTCAAATAACCATCAACACTACTATAAGTATCATCATCCCATGTAATATTCATGGCAAAGGTTTCTGTGTTTCCTTCAATTGCTGTTGCTGAATAAGTTTCTTCATTGACAAATACTTTGTAAACCCATTCAACCAATGTTGAATTAACATTTCCTACACTATCATTCGCATAAAAGGTTAGATTTCTATCAGTTCCATCTAATTGAAAACTTGTTTGATTACTTGCACCTAACAAACTTACATTAGTTCCATTATAATTATACCAAGCACCTTCAAAATTACTATCTGTAATACTCCAATTTAATGTTTGGTTTACATCTGCATATCCAATATCTTCTAATGCACTTGGAGAATTAATTGTAATACTTGGTGGATTTGTATCAACTAAAATTGTTCTGTTTTCTGTTGCAAAACCACAATCTCCATCACTATCACATGCTTCACAAGTCCAAAGTGTTGGTTCTGTTATTGTTGAGATAGTTAAACAAGAATTAAATTGAGGTTCAGTTATATTAAGATAGTAAATTCTTATATCTGAATTACTTGCATGTCCTCCACTTCCACTAACATAGTTGTAAGTAGTAAAATAAATATCTTCTCCTAAAGAACTTACATCTATATCACTTGCATAAAGAACACTATCATTGTAAACATCTATTAATTTGGTTACCCCATTATAAA